>Ga0209061_1001454_pt1 | contig 39413 bp, 28 predicted proteins | sample Coa_R1_10_FD_187157 | JGI IMG/M metagenome (GOLD analysis project Ga0209061, IMG submission 187157) | Surface soil microbial communities from Centralia Pennsylvania, which are recovering from an underground coalmine fire - Coalmine... | ecosystem: Environmental > Terrestrial > Soil >... | reverse complement strand
CGACTCAACAGATGTGCCACGGCTACCAATTGCTGTGACTCCTCATCGCCGCGCAGCCAGTTCGCCGTCTCGGCATGTTTCACGGCTGCTTGCCATTCACCATGACGTAGACAACGCCGCGCTTCGGCCAATGTCTGCTGTCGCTGTTCCTCTAACGCGAATAGCAGCGACAAATCGGCCTTGCAGCGTCGGCATTGCGGCCCTTGTGGGTTATCGGCTTTGCACACCGGACAGCGCATGAGACTCAGATGTCCTCCAGGTAAAACAGTGTGTCGGCAAGCTCGTTGCACGCCGCTGTCAATTTGTCCCATTGACGATCCGTTAATGCAGTACGAACTCGCGTCATCAGGCGCTCGACCTCGACACGGTCTTCTGGTTGGGTGCGGTCGAGTAGGCGCTCGGCTTTCTCCAGAAGTGCTCGCGCCTGCACCGCCTCGCGCTGGCCTTCGCGCGGTCCCGGCACCAGACTTGGAAGCTCTTCTTCCTCTGTCGACGGCGTGAAACCATTCGTCCCCTCATCTTCGTCTTGGTAGTCATCCGTGCCGCCGGGCAGCGCCCATAACTGCTCGAGGCGCTCGCGCGCCTGATCGAGTTCCTCACGCTCGAAGCGTGCCAGGGCATTTTCGATGACCACTTGCTTTTGCAAACCTGTGGCCCGTTCTCGCGCCGACACCTTCAAAATACCGTCGAGGTTCAGATCGAGCTGTACCACGATCGGATTGCCAGCCGGCACTCGTGAGAGTCCCTGCACCATGAAGCGGCCGACGCGATGATTGTGGCGCACATCGTCGCTTTCGCCCTGATACACATCGATTTCTACTTCGGTCTGATTGTCGTGGAACGTGTAGAACAACTCGCTGCGCGAAGCCGGCAACGGCGTATTGCGGTGAATAATCGGCGCGAAGTGATACTCGAACGGGAAACCGCGCTGGCTGTCCACACACTTGATGCCCAAGGAATGTGGGGTGATGTCTACCAATACGGAACCGACCTCGGCGCCGGCGATGATGCCTGCTTGAATGGCTGCTCCCATTGCCACGCACAGATCCGGATTAACTTCCTGATGCGCCGGCTGGCCGAGACGGTCTTCCAGCATTTGCGTGATAAGCGGTGTCCGCGTGGCGCCGCCGACCAGCACTACCTTATCGATCGAAGAGGCGATCAAGTTGGCGTCGTCCAGCGCCTGCTGGACGCAATCCATGGTGCGGTCGAGTAACGGCTGAATCAACGTCTCATATTCCTGACGAGAGATCTCCATGTTCAGGTGCAGGGCCTGGCCATCTTTTTCAGCGATGAATTCTTCCTCGATGCGTGCGAAGGGGTGATAGGACAAATGGCGCTTGGCCGCCTCGACGGCGCGGAGGACGCGCGAACGGGCCACAAGATTGGCACGCAAATCGACGCCGTGTTCCTGTTGGAAACGATCGCATACGAGATTGAGCAGCAGGTCGTCGAAGTCATCGCCGCCTAGCTGCGTATCGCCATGACTGGCCAAGACCTCGACAACGCCTTCCTGGGCCTGCACAATGGACACGTCGAAGGTGCCGCCGCCGAGATCGTAGACGAGCAAGCGGCGCAATTCGCGCTGGCTGGGATCGTAAGTCAGCGAGGCGGCGGTCGGCTCATTGAGGATGCGCACCACTTCTAGACCGGCCAGTTCGCCGGCCTCGCGCGTGGCTTGCCGTTGGGCATCGTTGAAATAGGCGGGCACGGTGATAACCGCTTTGTTAACAGGAACGCCCAGCTGCGCCGCTGCCCGATCGCGCAGTGCTTTCAGGATCATTGCTGAGATTTCCTGAGGCCGATATTCCTGATCGCCGAGCTTGACCTTCACGTCCTGGCCCATTTTGCGCTTGATGGACTTGATGGTGCGCTCCGGGGCCAGCACCCATTGGTTCTTGGCCGCCGCACCGACCAGCAGTCGGCCATCCTCGGACAGACCGACGAAGGATGGCAGTATGGGGTCGCCATTGTCTTCAAATACAAAAGGCTGGCTGTCGCGCACCAGGGCGATCTCGCTATTGGTGGTGCCCAGGTCGATGCCTACGATGGGTTCCATGATCGCATTCCCTTATCCCTTAGCCACGCGCACTTGGGCGTAGCGAAACACGCGGCCATTCCATAAGTAACCGCGGCGGACTTCCTCGACGACTTCGCCGGGCGGGCGTCCACTGTCAGTGACCGCTTCCACCACCTCCATGTGCTCGGGGTCGAACCGTTCTCCCGCGGCGGGAATCGCTTCCAGACCGTGTTGCCGCAGCGCCCGCTCGATGCGCTGCAAACTCATTGTATAACCCGTCATCAAGGACGTGAGCAGTTGCCGCACACGCTCCCTTCCCTCTTCTCTTTCCCGTTCCCGTTCCCGTTCGCGTTCCCATTTCCGATTGAAAAGCCGGAAAAAGGGACGAGAAGGAGGAGCTTCTAGGGCGGTGTCCGGTTGCTCCCTCTTCGCCAGCGCTGTCTCGCTCAGTCGCCGCATTTCGCGCTCAGCCAACGCCAAGGCGTCGTACAGATCGATGAGCGTTTTCAAGAGGGGGCGAACGGCTGCGTCGATGGCCTGCTGCTGCGCTTCCTCGCTGCGGGCTTGGCCCTGCTGCAAAGCATCGAGGGCCGCTGTTAACTGCCGCAATGTCTCGGCATTCTGTTCCTGTTGTGCCCGCACTGCCCGTGTTTGCAGATTGACCTCTTGCCGTACCGCTACGAATTGCCCCAACAACGTGTGCAGATCCAGCCCGCGGGGTTGCGTCAGCGCCCCGAGGGACTCTTCTCGAGGTGCTGATGTGCCTCCGCTCGCCTCTTCTGTGGTCAGGGCCGTCAGCCAGGCACGAAAATCGGCAAGGATGGCAGTGATGGTGTCAGACGTCAGGACTTGGAAAGCATGCTCAAGAGAGTCTTGAGCGCGATGCGGCGGCGGGAGCTCCGGCATGCAATTTCCTCCACGATGGATTCGATGGTTTCCTTACGGCCCGCCTCCAGCAAGCGATAGCGCACGCGGGCATTACGATCGCGCAGCCGTTCGTAGGCGGCGCGGACAGCGGCGAACTTTTCCGGATGATGCTCTGGCGAGAACTGCCGCACCAATTCCAAATACCGGCGGCGGATCGCCTCGTCATCGGCGTCCGCTGGCAATCCAAGCACAATATGAGGATCATCCATCGACTGTGCCCTCACCAGTCGTCGTCCGCGTCCTCGTAATCATTGTCCCCGTTGCCGAAGCCGAATAACCGGTCCAGGAAATCGAGGTCGAACGGATTCAATTCGTGCAGATGTTTATCGATGTCTTCAAGCAGGCGATCACGGCTTTCGTTGGACGGTTGTGCCTGTGCCAGCGACCGAGCACGCTTGAGCATAGACACCACGCCCCAGACCGGTGCATTTCGCCCTTTCTGTTGTATCCAGGCCAAGGCATGCAGGTAAGGGAAGACCGGGTTTTTCGGATAGCGCTGCTCTCCAATGTTAGCGGAGCGTCGTACCTGCGGATAAGCCTCCATGTCCAGCAGATTGCGGCACAACGCTTCCAGCTGCGGCTCGCTGAAATCGAGGTTGCGGGCCTTGTAGATGTACGACAGCACTTTTTGCGTATGGCCCTTTTGACCGACGTAGGTGACGCCGCCTTGGTGCAGTCCGGCCAGGATGCGCGTTAGGAAGACAGCGCCGTCCGGGTTCGGCATCTCCAGGCCAGCCTTGAGGTCCTGCTCGAAGCGTTTCTTGAGGGCGCGGTCGAGTTTGAGGCGCAACACTTCGGTCAAGAGCAGATAGGAGATGCCCACGGGGGCGGTAGTGCAGGCCAGAGCCTGCTGGATCAATTCTTCGGCACGGGTAGCCGCGCTGGCCTTGAACTCACAGGCGGCCCAGTGGGCCAGGATCATGCCGCCGTCCGAACCACCACTGAGTTCCAGGGCTGCCTGAAAATGCTGGCGGCTTTCATCGAAGCGATCCGATTCGACCTGCCTGCGAGCCAGCAACAGGTGGGCATCACTTGCCTTGCGGCGCAGCCGGCGATCCAAAGGGTTGCCTTTCAAGGCTTGCTCGATCCACTCCAGGGCTACCGCATAGTCGCCGCGCTTGCGGCTCAAGTCGCTGAGCAACTCCAGTGTCGGCACATGATCGGGAAAATGCTGGAGCAGTTGCCGCGCTGCTTTTTCGGCTTTGCTCTCGCGCTTGGCTTCCAGGTGATAGTGGACCAAGGCTTCGTGCGTTTCGAGTAGATCGGGCGCCAAGGCCAGGCTCCGCTGGAAGCACTTCTCCGCCGGCGGATTAAGAGGAGCGCAAGCATTCATGTCGTCGAATAAACCGAACGAACGGCGTCGCTGTTTACTCCGCGGTTCGGGGATGCTGGCAGCATTCTGACCCATGCGCTGCCAGATGAAGGCGCGAGCGTGATTGGCTTGATCGCCCGGCCATCTCTCCGGATGAGCAGCAATCTCTTGCTCATACTGCTGCCAGTAGTGATGGGCCAAGTGCAGCTCGTCCGCTCTTTCGTAGCCGATCGCTTGCAAGCGGTAGAAATGCGGATCATCCGGCGGCGAGCCGAAAACACGCTGATAGCGCAAGATGTCATCAGGCCCACTTTCGAGAATGTGCCAGTAGAAACAAGCAGCCAATCGCGGCACCAGGTCCGGTGCTTCCTGCCGCAGTGCCGGCAGCAACGCTTCGGCCTGTCGTAGCGCTGCCGCCATCCCCTTCTGGCTCCTGCGCCCCGCACAGGAATGGGCCAGCATCGCCTGCAAACTGCGCAGCTGCGGCACTAGCGTCGAGCCTTGCACACGATCGATCTGTTTTTGCAGCACTGCTTGCGTCGTCAGCGGCTGGGCAGCGCGAAAGGCGGCATCGATACGGTAGCGAAACGGCGCCGCCAACCGCGCCGGTAAGCGCTCTGGTGTCAACCGTTGCCAATTCTCCACGGCACGCTCGTCATCATTTTGCCAGTACGCTTGCAAGCCGCGTAGCAGCAATTTCCATTCGAGAAACGGCGAACGCAGGCTAATGCCTTGCAGCGTTTCCCGCGCCGCTTCGTCCTGGCCGGACTCGGCTTGTTGGAAAGCAAGGAGGATGCGATCCAAATCGGCTTGCAGCGCCGGCGGCAGGCCCTCCACCCTTCCCTCTCCCAATTTGGAAGAGGGAAAAGTAGGGGCAATTTCCTGCTGTATAGCGGCATCGGCAACGTAAGCGAGGATACGTTGGGCACGGACCGGATCAAGCAGGTTATCGATCAACGCCAGTGTTCGTTTGATCTCGCCGCACCAAGCCATTTCCTGGGCCAGGCGTTCCCGCCACGCCGGTGTTGCGTCATCCAAATGCGACGCCACATCAAGGACCATAAGCGCATCGTGTGTCTGTCCCTGATTGCGCAGCTGGCGAGCGCGGCCGAGATAAACCTCTTTGAGTAATTCGAGATGTTCCGGCGTCGGCTCGGATTTGTGCAGTTGTTTGGTCAGCTCCAGAGCTTGCTGAAAGCGACCTTCCTGGCACGCACAATCAATGCGTCGCCGCAGCTCTTCCAGCGAGTAAGTGGAGGTTTGGTGATGTTTGTGTTTCTTGCTCACGGAACCTCCCACATAAAGATCAGTCGTCCGCAGATGGTCTCTTCCGTTACTATACAGACGGCGCAATTTCGCAACTACAGGGGCAGACACTCGCCCTGCCGGAAAAACTTTCGGAGACTCTTGTTGCTACGGGAAGTGGCTGAAAGAGGATGGGGAATAACCTTTGCTACAGGCGTGGCACCCGGATTTAGTCGAGCTTACCAAGACGACAAGAATTTTTTGGTTTGCCATATGTATGTACTGCTGTCGTTCCTCCGCAGGTATCTCTAAAGCCTCGCACGTGGCCGTATTATTTCCGGTCCGATTTCCGCGGCCTCGACATCGGGAGCGAAGCCACGGCGGAGCGTGTTCTCGGTTATGGTGCGTGGCAGGACAAATTGCAGCAAATAATCGGGACCGCCCGCCTTGGAACCGATGCCCGACATCTTGAAACCGCCGAACGGCTGACGATCGACGATTGCTCCAGTGATTTTGCGATTGATGTACAGGTTGCCGACACGGAACGCACGTTTGACATGGGCAATATGTTCCGGACTACGTGAATACAGTCCTCCTGTCAATGCATAAGGCGTACCGTTGGCGATCTCTAGTGCATGATCCAGGTCGCGCGCGCGCAGCACCGCCAGGACCGGGCCAAAGATTTCCTCTTGAGCGATGCTCGCCGTCGGCGCCACATCATCGAAGATGTGTGGCGCGATGAAATAACCCTCGTTTTTCAGTGCACCAGCGTCGCCGGCATAGACGAGCCGGCCTTCGTTCTTGCCGTTTTCGATGGTGTTCAAGATGCGCTGATACGCCTCGGTATCAATGACAGGGCCAATCGTACATCCGGGATCCTCGGCAGGAGCAACTTTCAGACTGCGCGTTGCCTCGATCAAGCGAGCAACGAAGACATCGTGGAGTGCTTCCAGCACGATGACCCGGCTGCACGCCGAACATTTCTGCCCGGCATAGCCGAAGGCGCTGGCGACAACACCGTGGACCGCCTCATCCATGTCGGCATCGTCATCGATGATAATCGCGTTTTTGCCGCCCATTTCTGCGAGAACGCGTTTGATCTGTTCCTGTCCCGGCTGAACCTCGGCCGCCTGGCGATTGATATGCAGACCGACCTTGCGCGAACCGGTAAAAGCAATCATGGCCACGTCGGGATGATCGACCAGTACCGGCCCGATCTCCTCGCCGATGCCCGGCAAATAAGCGATGACGCCAGGAGGCAATTGGATTTCCTCAAACACCTCCATCAGCTTGGCACCGATGACCGCCGATTGCTCGGCCGGTTTCATGATGACGGTGTTGCCGGTGACGAGGGCGGCCGTGGTCATGCCGCAAAGAATGGCCATCGGAAAATTCCACGGCGCGATGACAACGGTCACGCCGCGCGGCTCGTAGAAATAGACGTTTTCCTCACCCGGCACGTCGCGCCGTCTCGGCTGGGCCAAACGCAGCATTTCTCGACCGTAGAACTCGCAATAATCGATGCTCTCGGCCACGTCGGCGTCGGCCTCACGCCGCGGCTTGCCACATTCGTAAATCTGCCACGCCGCCAGTTCGAAACGCCGCCGCCGCATCACCTGCGCCGCCCGGAACAGGTACTCGGCCCGCTTCGTTGCTTCGGTGTCGCGCCAGGCCGGAAACGCCGCTTTGGCCGCAGCGACGGCTTCGTTGGCCTGTTCTGGGCCGGACCGGGCACAGCGGCCAACGACTTGTTTACAGTGCGAGGGATTGAGTGAGTCGAACGTGGCTGCCGTGGAAACAGCTTGGCCGTTGATGATGGCTGGATACGTCCGGCCCAATTGCGGCGCTACTTGGGCGAGCGCGGCGTCCATTGCGCGCCGGGCTTCGGCTCGGCTAAAGTCGGTCAACGGCTCGACGCGATACGGCGAAAAAGTGTAACCGTCACGTGGGCCGTTGTATTGACCATCGTGCATTGCCGAGGTCGAGTCGAAGGTGACATGTGTGCGTGAATTCATGAGCCACAGATCCTCGTCAGTAAGATATACGGCAGGAACCAATTAAACCCAGTCCTCCGAAATGGACATCCCTGCAAGAAACCCAGCCCACCACGACAACCAAACCGAAAAAAGAAACAGGCAGGTTACAAATAATCGACTACGGGGAAGGAAAATCATTAGGAGCGCATAAGCAAGCCCATGCACCAACGGCAGCGCGAAGAGCAAGAAATCCGGTAATCCGAATGAGTGAACCTCCGTTGGGGGAGAGTTAACTCGCCATACCGTTCCCACCAATAATATTAGGCCGGGAGTAAGGAGCAGTGCGAATGTGAGCCATGACCGATCGCGGATTAGTGATCGACCCAATAGACCCTGACGAACCAAGGATGCAATAACGCCGATCAGCAAGATAAGGGTGATGACCGCAAAGGGCGGGTAGAGGAAAGTTTCTCCCCACTGCTGGGCAAGCCAGACGAAATACTGACCCGTTGTCATGGAACGCCCCTCCCCGATGTCTCCGCATCATGGGCTGCCCCCGGATCTAGCTTACCTGTTAGCACGTCGCGCCAATAGGCCGGCATGCCCTCCCATGCCGACTGATAGGTCGATTCCAAGGGGACAGGTACGTACATTTCTGGCGAAAGAAAAAGCGGCATTTCAGGGAGCGCATCTCCAACGGCAAATGGTTCGACAAAGGCTTCGGCACCGGCCCCGCCGATGTAAGCAACACAGGTCAAGGGTTTGTCCGCGGAGAGAGAATAGTTGGGGTCACAATCCTCGCCCCAGACCGCACCGTGAATCCCTAGCGGATCGCACGAACTCGGTGGGAAAAGATCGATTAGCAACAAGTGGATGCCGGTGGCAAGGGCTTCGCGCGCCTTGCGCACGAACGCATTCAATCCGTTCTGATTGTTCTTGTTCCCCGGAGAAACAATCTCCACCATTGCCACAATTAGATGGTTGCTCACATGGCGAATCGTCACTGTTTTCGCCTTGGCCGCGTATCGGTTGGCCTCCGATCCCATGCGGATGCGGACCTTCGGCGGTGCCACGGCAAGAGCTACAGTACTGCCGGGCAAATCCGTTCTTGGCGGTACGCCGTTTCCACTCGGCCGGCGCAAGGTCAACACGTCGGGTCCGAGTCCGCTGGCGATTTGTTCGGGTAAGGCGTAATACTCGGATGGTAACAGGCCGCCGTTCAGCGCGCGCGAAATGTCGGTGATCCAGTCGTGATGAAAGGCGTGGAAGATACCCGCATCGACGCGCGTCCAGTCGTGGACCGGCATGGAGATGCCCTCCTCGGGGAGACAAAAAGGCTGTTATCTATTCTAGCGAATGTGCCTGACTTCAAGCGGATTGCGAAGCAGTTTCTCCTCCGACACATGCTCGGTGAAACTGGCGCGCAAGAACGATTCATTGGCCGTGTTCTCCAGCAAGCGCCGCACCAGATACGCCATGCCCGGCAACAGCTGCCCATACGGTGTGTACACGCGCACGCGCTGGCCGAGCGATACCAGCACGTCTTTGATCGGCTCGGCCATGCCGTAGAGCATCTGATATTCGATGCTGCCCGGCGGCAGCCCACGAATATGGGCCAATGCCAGGGCGTGGGCCAAACTGCGGACATTGTGACTGCCCAGCGCCGGACGCAGCCAGCGGCGGTTGTCGATGAGAAACTCCGTTAGCCGTTCATAGTTCGCATCCGTCTGCCATTTGTGCGACCATACCGGGTTCGGCCAACCCATTTGTGCAGATATAATAGTTTCATAGTCCCAATAGGCGCCTTTGACCAGCCGCACCGTCACCGGCGTGCCGCGCCGCTGTGCCCAGACGGCCAACGCTTCGAGATCGCTGGCCGTGTCGCACAGATACGCCTGGATGGCGATGCCAGCGTTCGGCCAATCACGGAAATCGTCCTCCTCGAGGATTTCGCGGAAAATTTGCAGTGTCAAATCCTTGAAAGCATATTGCTCCATGTCGATGTTGACGAAGGCCGATTGCTCGCGGGCGGCATGCAGGATCGGCCGCAGACGCCGGCGCACCGCTTGACTGACGCCTGCGGGATCGATCGGATCGAACTGGCTGTACAACGCCGACAGCTTGACGGAAACGTTGACGCGCGGGATAGGGCCGTGCTCGTCGCGGTCGATTAAGTCGTTGGTTTTCCAGTGGTTGACTTGCCGACTCAGGCCGTGGATCAGCTCGAGATAATCCGCCTGCGCCTGGTCTGCTTCTCGTTCGGTAATGGTCGCCTCGCCGAGACGATCGATGGTGAAAGCCAGGGAGCGTCGCCGCAGTTGGGCAATGGCATCGAGTGCTTCCTCGAGGTTCGAGCCAGCGATGAATTTGCGGGCCAGTCGCTCGGCAGAACGATACGCCAGCGTCGCCAGCAGTCGGCCCAGAAACCCGCGGCTGGGTAGCCGGCGCAGGCCAAAGCGCAGCCAGCCGGGCAGATGCTCGTGCGCAGCGCCGAAGTATTCACGCAGGTGTCGAACAATCGATTCTGGAGAACCCAACATCGGCAACACGTCGACAAAGCGGAACAGCTGGAGCTTGATCGCCTCATTACCCATGCTCCATTCCATCAACCGATCATCCCACCAGGAGGGTGCGAACGGGATCGGCCCGGTCCCTTCCAGCCGCGCGAAGATCTCACGGCCATAGCTGCGGGTCAACGTTTCCACTTCAGCGCTTCGCGGTTCCTTCTTCATGCTTCCCCCTCGTCCTTCCGCATGATACCATAAGGGCTACGGAAAGAGTTGCAGGCCCAACTCCCTCCCCCTGGTGGGGGAGGGCAGGGGTAGGGGTAGAAAGGCAAGTGTACCAAGGAGTTCTGTCCCCCCACCCGAACCCTTCCCCACAAAGGGAGGGAAACGTCCGCTAGCCCTAAGCATCTTGTGAGAAGAGCGGACAACAGAGAGTAGATAGCGGATAGCGGTAATATGAGCGATTTCCGTATCGGCCGATTTCAGGTCCTGGGCACGCTCGGCCAAGGTGCGCATAGCACTCTGTTGCACATTCATCGCAGTGCCGATGGACGAAATTACGCCCTCAAAGTCGTCCCCATTGGCGGCCCGGAGGATCTGAAGTTTCTCGAACAGGCGCGCCACGAGTTCCGCGTTGCCCAAATGCTCGATCACAAGAACCTCATCAAAATTTACGCTCTGGAAGAGAACAAGGATTGGCTGTTCCGCGTCCGCAAAGCGCATCTGCTGATCGAGTATGTCAACGGTAAAACGCTCGACACCTGCCCGCCCTTGCCGTTGCCAATACTTGTTCAAGTGTTCAAGTGTGTGGCCGAGGGACTCGTCCACATGCACCGCCGCAAAGTCTATCATGCTGACTTGAAGCCGAACAACATCATGCTTAGCCGTGCCGGTGATGTGAAAATCATCGACTACGGGCTGGCCACTATCCAGGGCGAGGGCAAAGGCCGACTCCAGGGCACGCCGGAATACATGGCCCCCGAGCAGGCCAAACACAAGATGGTCAACGAACGCACCGACATTTACAATTTCGGCGCCACCATGTATCGCATGGTAACCTGCCGCCTGCCGCCGAGCACACTGCAACAAGAAGGCGGCTTGCCCATCGATGGCAAGACCTGGGCACGGATGCTCAAGCCGGTGCAGGAACTCAATACCAAGGCACCGCGGGCCTTGTGCGACCTGATCCATTGCTGTCTCTCCTTCGATGCCAACCAACGTCCCGAACGCATGAGCGAAGTGCAAAGCGTGCTTGACCATCTGGCCGACGAGATGGTTGCCTCGCCGGAGGACAGCCTGGAAGCGCTAGAATGGTAAATGCGGGAGGTTTGTCTATGGCTGAACATAAAGACCGTGAGCCTTTCCTCCCGCTGCGCAAGAACGATCTGATTGAACTGTTGTGCGGCGACGAAAAATTGTCTGCTGGCGAGCGTGAATTATTCCGCCAGTTTTGCGTTTTCGTCTCGGCGGTGTTTCATTTCGAGTACCTCAAGCAGTTGGAAGAGCTAAAAGACGCCTACGCTCCTTTCGATCCAGACGCCGACACGCAAACATTGCACCCGATCTCCGATGAGGAGCGGCGCAAGGATGAAGCGCAGCTATTCGCGCGCTTTGCAGCACTGCTGGAACGGGCCAATTTCAAACGACTAACTCACGAAGAATTGCAACGGGCGCTCCAGGAAGTCGCCACGGTCTCCGGCATTCACACGCATGTGGACCTCAATCTGTTTGAACATCTGGACATATTTATCCGTGGCGACGTGATGGGCCGCATCTACTGCCGCTCTTGGCGGAAATGGGGACGCAAGGAGGAGCGACTCGTTCCTCTTTATCAACGCTTGGTGCTGATTGTGAAGCTGCGGCCGCACAAGCGGCTCGATCGGGACATTGACACGTCGCGGATATATTTGAAGATTTTCAAGGACATTCCCAAAGCGGACCCGGACATGTTGTTGCCCGGCGCCCGCGTGCGTTTGAGCCGACTCGATAAGGGGCTGATCGCTTATCCGCTCTTCGCGGGCATGGGCCTGCTGATTTATAACATTGTCGATAGTATTTTTAGCAAAGGCGTGGCTGTAGGCGTGAGTTTGGGGAGTATTGCCTCCTGGAGCGTGGCGGTGGCGCTGGGCGGTTACGGCTATAAGTCCTATCATACCTATCAGGTCAAAAAACAGGATTATAGTTTGAGACTGACCAAAAGCCTCTATTTCAAGGGGCTTGATAATAACATGGGCGTATTGATGCGTCTGTTCGATGAAGCGGAAGAGCAAGAGTGCCGTGAGACGTTTCTGGCCTACTTCTGTTTGTGGAAACATGCACCATCACAAGGTTGGACGGCGCAACAGCTCGATGATTCCATCGAGTCGTATCTGGAAAGCCGCGCCAACCTGAAAGTCGATTTCGAGATCGGCGACGCCTTGGCCAAATTGGAGCGTTTGCAGATCGTCCAGAAGAGCGGCAATACTTATCATGCCGAGCCGCTCGATAAGGCGTTGGAGGTGCTCGATCGCACCTGGGACAATTACTTCCAGTATGCCAATCCGTAGCCGCAAGAGGCGAGGAGCTTTCATGCCTGAGGAGCGGGTTGTCCGTGTTCATCTGACGCCGGATCGGTTGACGCCGGAGCTGCTGGCCGGCAGCGTCGCTGTGGTCATCGACGTGTTGCGGGCCACGACGACGATCATTCATGCCTTGGCGGCCGGCTGTGTCGCGGTCTGGCCGATTGCCGAAGTCGAGGAAGCACGGCGAATCGCCGATGAGATGCGGGCCGGCCGGGTATTGCTTGGCGGCGAGCGCAACGGCATGCCGCCGCCCGGCTTCGACCTGGGCAATTCTCCCAGCGAATACACCTGCGTGCGCTGCAAAGGGACTACGCTGGTTTTGACCACGACCAATGGTACCCGCGCTCTCCTACGCGCGGCCGCGGCGGCGCGGACACTGATCGCTGGCTTCGTCAATTACAGTGCTGTATGCGAACAATTGGCCGAGGAGACGTGTCCGATTGACATTGTCTGCGCCGGCTATCATGGTGAAGCTGCCCTGGAAGATGCCTTGTTGGCCGGCGCGCTGGTAGAGTTTCTGTGTGAGCATCAAGCCGTCGCCCTCAACGACGCGGCCCGCTTGGCCTGGGACTGTTTTGAGCATCATGGCCGCGTGCTCGACGGCGCTTTGGAAATCAGTGCAGGAGGCGTCCATCTGCGCCGCTTGGGATATGATGAAGACATTCGGGCGGCGGCGCGCGTCGATCAATTCGCCCTGGTGCCGGAAGTACGTCACGACCCGCTGCGTGTCGAAATCGGTGCGGTGGGGATTGTCAAAAGTCGCTGGTTGCAGTAACGAAAGTGAATGAACCGCCAAGATGCTAAGAGCGCCAAGAAATAAAGAGAGAAGAAACAACAAAACTTAAGATGTATGGAAACTTGGTTCTCTTTCTTTTCTTGGTACTCTTGGCGTCTTGGCGGTTCATCTTTTTAGGGCTTGAATCATGGAAATGGACAAACTGGTTGCTCTGTGCAAACGGCGGGGCTTTCTGTTCCAATCGAGCGAGATCTACGGAGGGTTGAACGGCTTCTGGGATTATGGTCCGCTCGGTGTCGAGCTGAAACGTAACGTCAAGGAAGCGTGGTGGCGCGACATGGTGGCGGGGCACGATGATCTGGCCACGCTGCCCGGTGCGCCGGGGCCGTATGCGATGACAGGACTCGATTGCGCTATCATTATGCATCCGCAAGTCTGGAAATGTTCCGGACACTACGATCTCTTTCACGATTATATGGTCGATTGCCGCGAGTCGAAGAAGCGTTATCGCTACGACCAGGTGCAAGGCCGCTGGGTCGAGGCCAAAGGGCAGCGCATCTTTGTGGCCGTACCGTCCGGAGAGAAGGAGGACGAACAGATCGAGCAGCGGGCGTTGAAATACTTTAATCTGCGGGCCAAGCATGCCGAGGAGTTGCACTGGGATGGGCCCGTTGTTTCGCTGACAACGGTGAAAGATTTCAGCCAGGTGCTCGGACCGGATGCCAAGGAACTGGGAACGCTAACGCCGCCGCGGGAGTTTAATCTGATGTTCAAAACGACTGTCGGGGCGCTAGGAGGTGAGGAAGATGTAGCTTTCCTGCGGCCAGAAACGGCGCAAGGGATTTTCGTCAACTTCAAGAACGTGATCGATAGTTCACGCGTGCGCATTCCCTTTGGCATTGCCCAGATGGGCAAGAGTTTCCGCAACGAGATCACACCGCGATACTTCACCTTCCGCTCACGCGAATTTGAGCAAATGGAGATCGAATTTTTCTGTCATCCCAGGCAATCGCCGGAATGGTATCGCTACTGGCGCGATCGTCGTTATGCCTGGTATGTCGGCTTGGGGTTGGCGGGGGAGCGGCTGCGTCTGCGCGATCACAGCCCGGAGGAGCTGAGCCATTATTCCTGCGGCACGGCCGATATCGAATATGCCTTCCCTTTCCTGGCGAAAGGGGAATTCGGCGAATTGGAAGGGATCGCACACCGGGGCGATTTTGACCTGCGCAGCCACATGGAAGGGAAGCTGGTGCGTAAGGGCAACGAGTTGGTGGTCGAGATGGGGCCAGACGGCAAGCCGCGGCACAAGGGCAGTGGCAAAGACCTGTCCTACTTTGACGATCAGACGCGCGAGCGCTACATTCCGCATGTCATCGAGCCGTCGGCAGGGGCTGACCGCGCCACCTTGGCATTTTTGTGCGAAGCGTACTGCGAAGACAAGGTGCCGGATGAGAACGGCAAGCTGACGGAGCGCGTGGTACTCCGGCTGCATCCGCGGCTGGCGCCGATCAAGGCTGCCGTTTTTCCGCTGGTTAACAAAGACGGGATGCCGGAGATCGCCCAGAAGCTCTATCGGGAATTGAAACGCGAATTCAACGTCTTCTACGATGATAAAGGGGCGGTCGGTCGCCGCTATCGCCGCCAGGACGAGGCCGGGACGCCGTACTGTTTCACCATCGACGGCCAAACGCTGCAAGACAACACCGTCACCATCCGCGATCGCGACACGCTCAAGCAAGAGCGCTTACCTCTGGCGGAAGTGGCGCACAGGTTACACGAATTGCTTCGTTAGCGGAAGGAACCACGGAGCTAGCGGAAGAAACCACGGATTACACAGATTAATACGGATGAGCAAAAAGAACACTTTGTTCATCCGTATAATCTGTGATTCATGGTTCACTTTTCCGTGCGTTGCGCGTCTACGCCCAGGCCCATCACCAAAATGGCGACGAGGATGTGCTTGGCTGTCATCAGGGCCAGGATGGCGGGAATGGCGCCGAAGGTGCAGAACCAACCCGTGACCAGTATCGTGACAATCGAAGCCAGGATCTGCGTCATCCGTGAGCGCAGGCGGTTCAGGTCGTCGTTGTCATCCAGGGCGATCCGTGGTGTACGCGGCGGAGGCGCTAACAGAGCCATGCGAGTGTCCCCTGGAAGAAGGTAGCGAACGGCTGACGTTAGTTGGCTGGTAGGGCCTCCACCAGCCGGTCGGCGCTGGCCGTTTGCCATCAATTGTTTTATTGCAAAGGCAATACCAAAAGCAAGAGCATATTAGGTAGTCAGGTAGTTGAGTGATTGATCTATTAACCACCTAGAAAAAATTAGTTCTCTTCCGCTTCGACAGTCGAAATGACGCTCGGCCGATTGTTTTTCAGTGCGATCAAGAACACGCGCCGGCGCGGCTGCCGTTCTTTCCAGCGAACCGGGCCGGTCACACTCTCGAATTGTTCCAAACAAGCAAGCTCTTTCCCCAGGGCGTCACGGCTCGCCGTCCCCGCGCGGTGGAGGGCGCCCAGGAGCAGACGGGCGGCATCGTAACTCTGAGCCGCATAGAGATCCGGTGCTTCGTGGAAGCGTTCTTCATAGGAGCGGGCAAAAGCGCGTCCGTGGTCGGACAGATGGGTAGGACTGTAGGCCGTAGCCAGATAAACATCGGGATGTGTCTCCAGCTCGGCTTGCAGGGCGGCAGCACCAGCGTCTTCGCCGCCGTAGATCAGAGGCACATTAGGCAGAGCGGCAGCCAACCGAGGGCGAAGCAAGCGAAAGTCGGCAATGGAGCAGGCCAACACGACGACGGTGGGCGCAGCCTGGATGATCCGGTTGATACGTTCCTCGCGTTCGGCAGCGGTGGTGAAGGTCCATTCCTCGCTGGCGCCACTGCGATTGCGTGGCCAAGCCTTCAGGAAAGTCTCCGCAAAAGCGGCGGCCACGGGACGGCGGCTGTCGGTCAGGACGGCGACCCGCTGGCATTTCAGTTCCACTGAAGCGTGGCGGGCCAGCAACTGGCCGCGCACGGCTGGCGGCACACCTAGCGACACGATCGCATCCGAGTCCGCTGGACCAGGCAGCTCACCGGGCACGATCACCGGAGCGCCATACGATCGGCTGGCACGGATCAGGCGCTCTGTCTGCATCGCATCGAAATCGGTAAGCAGGGCAATGACCTTGTTCACCGCTAGAAGCCGCACGGTTTCGGCCTGCACTGCGGCCTCTTCATCGCCTCCCTCGACGTGGCGGATGGCGCAGGGACGGCCGGCAATCATCTGTTCCGCAGCATGTGCTTCGGCAACGGCTTGTTCAACACCTTGGCGAGCGTGCTGAGCCAAGGTGCGGTTAGTACCTGCTGGCGGTAAGAGCTGACCAATCCACACCGGCTCCGGCACCGCCTTCGACGAGCAGCCCAAAATCGACAGCAGCACGAGCTGTCTCAAGGAATGGACCAGACGCACGACGGACCTCCTCTCCGCTTTTGGTAGCGGCCTGGTGCACGGCCCATTAACCCTTCTGGGTTCCCAGGCTCTACTTAGAAACGAGCAAATCATGTCGCCCAACAGGCCCGCCGCCTCCGCTTTGGATCCGGCTTCGGCCAAGGACGGGCAGTCTATTCATGGTAGCAATTCCCTGGCCATTTCATGTCCCTGACAGTGTGTTTGGCGACGACCGGCTCCCCAGCAGAGCTTGAGCGTGGGAAAAAAGGCCCTTTTTCGATTTTCCCCCTTTACGAACCTTATTGCAGTTCTCAAAATATTCTCATCTCGTTAAATAGCCCATCCTGTGCCCTATTCTTTCCTGATACCTCACCGTTGGAGGTAGGTATTGCATGCGAGGGGTCACTCATGAGATGGCACCATAACCTGACAGACCTGTTGCTACTTCGGCCCACCCCGAAACGACCTCGCCCCAAGCAGCGTGTGCGGCTGCAACTCGAAGAATTGGAAACCCGTGCTTTGTTGTCGGGCAGTAGCGCAACGATGGGAGGGGTTCAGCCATTGTTGACGCTTCTGACGCCACAAGCGTCTGCTCAGCAAACCTCCTCCACGATTTCCGGCTACACGCCGCAGCAGATCCAGCAAGCCTATGGCGTGGATTCGTTGCTCAACAACGGGACCAATGGCGCAGGCGAGACTATTGCCATCGTTGATGCCTACTACGACCCAAACATCATCAACGATGCTAACACCTTCAGTACACAATTCAATCTACCGCTGTTCAACAGTTCCGGAGGACCGACTCTGAAGGTCGTGGCTTCAGGCGGCGGCCCGGCGTCCAGCTTAAGCCAGGATCCCTCAGGCGGCTGGCCGTTGGAAACATCACTGGACGTGGAATGGGCACACGCCATCGCACCACAAGCCAATATCTTGCTTGTGGAGGCGCCGGATGGTTCGGACGCTTCGGTCTTCCAGGCTGTTCAGTACGCTGCCGCTCAGCCCGGTGTCGTGGCGGTATCGATGAGCTGGGGCGATTACGAATTCAGCGATGAGACCAGTTACGATTCCTACTTCCTTCCGCCCAGCAGTAATCCAGGCGTGGTGTTTGTGGCGGCTTCCGGCGACGAGGGCGCCTGGTCCGGCCCCATTTATCCAGCCACATCTCCTTACGTGTTGGCCGTAGGCGGCACCACGCTGGGCGGCAGCACCAGTTCGACCAGCGGTTACGGCTACAGTTCGAGCAGTTTTTTTACGTGGGGCACTTCATGGGGCAGCTTCTATGCCCGGTCCGCCAGCGCTCGGCCCGGCGGCGGATTATACACCGGCGCCGGCAGCCTCAGCGTCGTCCCCGCGGCCACAAGTAGCAGCGGAACAAGCAACTACCCCGGCGAAACGGCCTGGTACGGCAGCGGCGGCGGTGCATCCGCCTACGAAGGCGAGCCGTCCTACCAGTACAATCAGCAATCGATCGACAACACCTATGGCTACCCCAACGTCGAAGTCTACGATTACCGCACCGGCACCGCTTCCTACTACTATTCACGCATGACGCCTGATGTGGCCTACAACGCCGATCCCAATACCGGCTACGCCATCTACGACAGCATCGCCAGCCCAGATTACGGCTTCTCCGGAGGCTGGGGCGAAGTTGGCGGGACCAGCGCCGGAGCGCCGCAATGGTCGGCGCTGGTCGCCTTGGCCGATCAGCAGCGTGCCGCCATGGGAGAAAAGCCGTTGGATACCAACGAGGTGCAAAATCAATTGTACAACTCCCTGAGCAACGGCAACTATGCTAACATTTTCCACGATATCACCACCGGCTCCAACGGCTATTCGGCCGGACCCGGTTACGATATCGTCACGGGCCTGGGCACGCCGATCGCCAACGCCCTCGTTCCCTATCTGGCCAGCACCACCATCCCTCTGGGGCAACTTCCCACTATCCAAGGCTCGGGCTATGGCGGCGTCTCTGGCAGCACGGGTGCGAGCTTCGGTTCTACCACGTTTTCTTCGACCAGCTATTACGGCTTTACCGCTGCCGCCCAGCCCGGCGGCGGACTGTACGCCGGTGCCGGCAGCCTCAGCATTCCGCCCAACTCTACCGGCGCTTACGGCTTGAACGGTCAGGCGGGCAGCGCAGCCGCTGCCTCTGCAACGCCACAAGCCAATGTTTCTCTCTCGTCCTTCGCCAATACCTTGACATTCTCCCCTGCCACGATGAATGCTGCGGCGACTACACCGATAACAGGGGAGAACAACTTCCTCGGTCAAACCTCTACGCTCATGCCTGGATCGCCGCTCTCGGTGGGCGGCAGCACCACACTGGCCGCATCGACAAATGCGCCGACTACTCTGGGCAATAATGAATTTGGAGCGAGCGGCTGGAAAGGCTTATCCTCGTCCTGGCGCCTGGGCAGCCTGGATCTGCCTGTCCCCCAGGTCGATCCGCAGGCCCAAGACCAGTCCGAAGAATGGCAGGACCTCAATGGTCCATCGGCTGACGATGTCATGGGTACGGACACCAGCAATGGCGTCAGCGAAGATTGGTCCGAATTCGACTTTCTGGCGCCGGTGTTCGCCGAAGATGGAAGCGATGCCAGCGATGGCGGCAGTGGATGAGCCGCCCGCTCTTCGCACCCGTAAGGGCGAGCGGGGGCATTCACATGTCTCGCTCGCCCTTGCCGTTGCACGGACGGCGTTTATAATGTTTTTTACCTCAAGCGAGGCACTGGGACAACGGATGAGGGAGAAGATCGATGCCGCATACCCGTAGCGCCAAGAAAAATTTACGCAAGAGCGAAAAGCGCCGCCTGCACAATCGGGCCGTCAAAAGGGACATTAAGACGCAGATTAAGCGTTTCCTGGCGGCGCTGGATGGTCCTGTCGATCAACTCCAGAAGGAATACAACCTGGCGGCGAAGAAGCTGGACAAGGCGGCAGCCAGGCGGATCGTTCATCCTAATCTCGCTGCGCGTAAGAAAGCACAGCTCGCCCGCCGGCTCCACAACAAGACCACTGGCAAACCCGCCTAAGCTTACTTTTCCAGGCTGTAAATACGGACGGCGCCATCGAAGAAAGCTATCGCCAAGTGTCGGCCGTTGGGGTGCAAATCGAGATCGCGCGCGTTGGTGGGCAATTTGAGGCTGAAGAAATCCTGAGCGTTGTCGGCCTTCCAGAACCATAACATGCCGCCGTTGCCGCCGCCGACGCCCGCGATAAAACCAGTCGGATGAAGGACCACGCCCCAGGCGGTACCCTGAAACGGTGTTTTCGGCCGCAAGAGTTGCTTCTGTTTGCCGCTTTGGTAATCGAATAACACGATAAGAGGGTTGCCCACGCCGGCGAAAGCGTTGCTGACATTGGTAATGCCGGCGCAGGCCAACAGCGTCCCATCGGCGCTGAGGGCCATACTCCGCACACCGCCGATGTCTGCCCGAAATGACGGATCGTATTTGTAGAGTATCTTTGCGTCCAGTTCGCGCTCGATCGCGCCTTTGGCCAGGTCCCATACTTTGACGATCCCCTGCAAATCCGCGGAGATCAAGTGCTTTCCGTCGGGATGGAAGACGACATTGTAAACGTGACAAGCGTGGCCCGCCAACTCGTGGATAAGCCCGCCATCCGGGACCGACCAGAGCTTGACGAGATGGTCATTACCACAGGAGGCGAGCCGACTGCCGTTGGGGCTAACAGCCAGAGCACGGACCCAACCGTGATGTGCTTCAAGCGTGTGTGCTGGTTTCGGCCCCTCGGCGCTGCTCGGCCATGCCAGAATGCGGCCAGCGTAATCTGCGGAGAAAAGCAGACAAGGAGAAGAAGATTGAGAGGTCCTCTTTTCTCCTTCTTTTCCCTTTTTCTCTTCTCCTCTTCTTTGAGCGAACGCCAGAGCACGGACCCAACTCTTATGACCGGTGAGCAGCGTTTTCTTGCCACTATCGAGATGCCAGCGGATGACATTATTGTCCTGAGCGCCGGCAAAGACGAATTGACCTGAGGGATCGAAGCGGCAGCCCAAAAGCGGGCTATCGTGCTTGTACTCTTTGAGCAAGTGCGTCTTCGCCGGATCGATGTGCGGAGTCGGCGCAGGAGTCATGCCAGCACCTCCTTAATGGGAGCGGCCTTGGGATCAGCGATGGGAATAGGTCGCTGTTCGATGTAAAAATTCTTCTTCGAGTTGAAGCCGAGGGCGCTCAAATAGGTGTGGAACAGATGGCCGCCGTTGACTTGGCCCTCAGTGACGGCGGTGCCATCGGCGTTGGTTTTGCCGCTGACACTGCCGCCCCGGATGCCGCAGCCGGCCAAGGCAATCGACCAGGCCCGCGACCAATGATCGCGGCCGTAATTGCGATTGATATTCGGCGTTCGACCGAATTCCGACAACACGAGGACAAGCGTGCTGGCCAACAAGCCACGATCGTGCAAATCGTCCAGCAGCGTGGCAAATGGCCGATCGAACTCGCCGAGTTGCTCGATGTGGAAATCGAAATTTTCGTGGTGCGTGTCGTAGTTGGTGTGCATCACCTTGACGAAGGTGGCGCCGCCTTCCAGCAGGCGGCGGGCCATCAGGCAATGCCGGCCGAAGTCATGCCGACCATAGCGATCAATGACGGTGGGCGGCTCCTTGCTAATGTCGAAGAGATCGCGTTTGCGCATGAGCTGGGCGGCCTGATCGTAGGAGTGTGTGTAAGCTTCGGTCTGGGCAGTGCGGCGGGAGCGCAGGAAACGTTGGTTGGCGTGGATGCGGAACTCATGCCGTTGCTGATCGGCCGCTTCGGTGAGGGCAGCGGGGCGGTCGAGGTTGGCGGGGGCATGTCCGTCGCTGAGGGCCACGGAGGCATAACGGGGGCCGAGGAAAGCGGCGTCTTCGCTGTTGACGCCACCGTTGCCGCGCGGCGTGATGAGAATGTAGCCGGGCAGCGGGTTATCGGAGCTGCCGAGCAGCTTGGCACAAACCGAACCGAGGTGCGGCCACTTCATCGCCGGCTCCTGCCGCCGTCCGGTGTGCATGAGGTAGTAGCCCTTACCATGATCGTCTTCAGCAGTGTTGAGGCCGCGCACCAGAGCGAGATGATGCATCCTTTGGGCTGTGTACGGCAGCAACTCGCAGACGTGGATGCCGGGCACAGATGTGGGGATGGCCTGAAAAGGACCGCCGGTTTTGGTGCCAGGCTTGGGATCCCAGGTTTCTAGTTGGCTCACCCCGCCATGCAGCCAGATCATGAGGACACGCTTTTGCTGTTTATTCAGCTCATGCGTGAACGCTGGGCGAGTGAGCGGATCAAGCGCCAACGCGCCAAGCGTGCCTCCGAGCGCCGTGGCGAAGAAGCCGCGCCGGGAGATGTTGTGTTCAGACGAACCGCATGCGTAGGAGCACCACATGAATCGTTCCCCCTGTGTTTAGCCACGGCTCCCTGGGCACGCTGCTAGCGTGCCCGGCATACTGCCAGCGTGCCCTACGGGCCGTTGGGTTTTAGTGATTGAATCGAAACTCCGCTGATGCCAATAGTGCCCAGGCCATGTCCTGCAACGCCGTCGGGCGATCTTTAGGCCGCGCTGCCAGGAAATCCGCTGCTTCTTTGCGCTCCTCGGCGCTGGGCCAGCGCGTCAGCACACTCAGATACAACTCCTCTACCAGCGCGTCGGTGTTCGTCAGCTTACCAAGGCGATCGATGAGATTGCCGGGCCGCGGCGTCAGCCAGCCGCGCACGACCGGGCCGTTGGCCAGAAATAACGCCTGATCGAGCCGGGCGTCGAACTCCGGTGCCTGGCCGGGCGGACTGCCAAACGTCTTCACGAACGGCGCCACATTCGGCGCCAGGCGAGAGTACAGGGCCGCTTCGGTAGCGTTTGGGCCCAGCGCCTGGCGTTCCGCATCGGTGAGGCCAGTCGCTTGCATAAGCCCCCAGGCCAATTGTTCCGGCGTTAGCGGCTTGAGCAAGGCAACCGTGTAGCTCGTTGGTTCTGGCTCCATCCCTTCTTTGTCTCCCCTAAATTGGGGAGGCAGTTCGCTGGAGCGCTGATAAGTTTGGCTCAGGGCCAATTCGCGCAGGAAGCCGCGCATGTCGAATTTGCGAGCGGCGATGTCGTCGGCCAGCAGTTTCAGCAGTTCCGGGTGTGACGGCGGATTGGCTGAATGATCGAGGTCGAGCGGATGCACCAAACCGCGGCCCATCATAAGCGCCCATAGGCGATTCGCAATGTTCCTTTTGAACGACTCGTTATCGGCACGGGCCAAGGTCGGGCCGAGCAGAGCGCGGCGGCTGAAACGTGGCACGGCGCGGCCGCCAGCTGTCGAGGCAACGATATATTCCTTGCCTTTCTCGATGACTGGCTCCTTCAGCGGCGGGCCTTCTGGCAAACGCGGGCCGGTGCTTTGCGTCTTCTTGGCCGGATCGAACACCGATTGGAACGTCACTTCGCCGTCGGCCTTTTCCGACAACACCGCCAGGTTCAGCTTCTTATCGATGACAAGCGAGCTGCGGTTGAGAAAGGCGAACAGTCCGTAATAATGGGCCTGCTTGTAATCGTCGATGCGCGGGTGATCGTGGCATTGGCAGCATTGCAGATTGGTGCCGAGAAACAGCCGGCTGATGTCGCGGGTCAGCAGGTGCGGTTCCGCCTGACGTTCGAGATAGAATTTCGCTGCCACCCGCGTCTTGGGATCAGCGCCATCGCTGGACAAGATTTCGCGCACCAGCTGGTCCCACGGCTTGTTCGCCGCCACGGACGAGCGTAGATATTCCAGCCACTGCTCATGCGGCACATACTTATCGCGTCGGCGCTCCATGAGCAGGACATCGAGGACCATGGCGAAATAGCGAGCATGTTCAGGACTGGTCAGCAAGCGATCGAGGAGCGCTTGCCGCTTGCCCGGTGAAGGATCTTTCAGAAAGGCGCGGGTCTCAGCCGCCGTGGGGATGGTCCCGGTCAGGTCAAGATAGATGCGGCGAAGGAACTCAGCATCGGAGGCAGGGGCCGCTGCCTGATGAGCAAAATCCGGTCTGGCTGCGGCGATGGCCTGATCGATGCGTTGATGCAGGGGAGCATCAGCAAGCACAACTGCTGGCGAAACCGCCAGTAAAGTCACGGCAAAGCGGAGCGAGAGAAAAGCACGGGAGGGTAACATGTCGCGTCCTTTCGCACGGTGGGTGGGCAGTGGACGGCAGGGAGGGCTATCTCCCTATTGTGTTACCCTTGCCAGGCATTAAAGTCAAGCATTTTCACGGATTTTACGCCGCGAGGTTGCGGTGCGGCGGCAGCTTTCCTCCTCGTTCCCCAATCGGGTTTGGGAACGCCGCGCCCGGCTCGTTTCGCCACAACCATAGTGCGAAGGCCGGCACCAAAATCGGCCGGACCACAAACGTATCGATCAGCACGCCGAACGCCAGGGCGAAGCCGATCTGCACCAACGTGCTCAACCCCCCCAGCATCAAAGTGGCAAAAGTGCCAGCCATGATGAGGCCGCAGGACGTGATCGTACCACCGGTGCGCGCCAGGGCACGGCGAATGCCTTCCTTGGAGCCATGCCGCTGGCGTTCCTCCAGGGCGCGGCTAACGAGCAGAATATTGTAATCCTCGCCAACCGCCACGAGAATGGTGAACAAGAAGAAGGGCACGCGCCAATCAACCAATCCCAGAGGCCGGCCGCTCCACCAGTGGGCTAGCAGCGTCGTCGCTCCCAGGCTGGCATAATAGCTGAACAGCACCGTCGCTAGCAAGTAAAGGGCAAATCCCGGCCGCCGCACCAGGGCGAGCAAGATCAGAAAGATGCCAGCCAGGACCAACGTGTTGATGCGCAGGCGATCGCTCTCGGTGACATCGGCCAAGTCGCGGGCATGGACCGTGACACCATGACACTCCGCCCGTATTTGTTCCGCGCCCGGATATTTCGGCAGCTGTTCGCGCAGCCACAACTGAATCAACTCCAACGTGCGGATGCTTTCGGCATCGAAGGGATCCGAACGCGGCACCACGTCCAGGCGTGTGACGAAGCGCGGCGGTTCCTCAGCATGGGTGCCCGGCAGACGCGCCACGTAAAATTCCCCAGCTGCGCGATTGACCTGCTCGGTCAACCCCTGCACGACATTGCGCCACATGCTCTTGAGCAGCATTCCTTTATCGGCGAGCGCCGGCCGTTTCTGTCCAATGGATGAAAGGCGATCGCTAAAGTCCGAAATAGGATTGCCCAGCGGCTGAGTCAGGCTGCGCACCTCGGCAACATTGTCGAGGTAGCCGAAACCTTGACTCAAATGCGCGAGAATAGCCCGGCCCTGCGGAGATTCCCAATCTCTGTTCGATTCAAGCAGCACCGTAATAGGTCCAACCTCACCAGCAGTGAAATGGCGCTGGATGGCGGCCAGACCGCGAATGCTGTCGCTGGCCGGTGCCAGTTCGCTGGTGGCGCGATAATTCGGCCGCACATTGAAACCGATGAGGGCCAGCGGCAGCAATGCGAGCACAGCGACTGCGCCAATGAGCATCGGCCGGGCGACAACGTGGCGGCTGATCCGTTCCCATAGACCCTTGGAAGGACGCGAGACGCGGGACCCGGAGCCAGAGAAGCCGGGCTTTCCTCCGTCTCTCGGTTTGTTGGGCCAAAAGGCGATCGGTCCCAGGATGCGCAACAGCGCCGGCGTCAGAGTCAGCGAGGCGACAAGAGCGACGGTAAGGCTGATGGCGATGGCCGGTCCGCCGCAACGCACCTTGGCGAATTCAGCCAGTCCCATCAATCCCAGGCCGCAGACGACCGTAGCGGCACTGGCCGCCAGAGCACCGCCGACGCCGCCGACGCTTCGTGCCAACGCTGTCGGCCACGGAGACAAGAGGGATCGGTGTCCTGCCGGACGACGCGCTAACTCTTCGCGATAACGACTGATGAGGAACAAACAGTAATCGGTGCCGGCCCCGTAGAGCATGACCACGGCGAAGACCTGGCTGATGTTGACCATGCAGAAACCAGGGATCAGCGTACAGAGTGCCAGGATCTTGAGGGCCACCCATACCGAGACAGCGATCGTCCCCAGCGGAATAAGAGCCATCACCGGAGCGCGATGTACCAGAAGAAGAATGACGATGACAAGAATAACAGTGGCCAGCGTTGTGCTTTCCAGGCTGTTGGCACTGGCGGCGATAAGATCGCGACCCACACCGGCGGGCCCGGTGAGATAGATTTGGGGACGAGCCGGAAGCGTAAGCGACGGGTTGCCGTTGTTTACGCTTCCAGTTTGTCCCCAAGCATGGATGCACTTCTCGATGGCATCCACCGTGGTCCGCGTCTGCACAGCCAGGTACGGCGTACTGAGTGAAACCTGGATCAAGGTACATCGGCCATCGCTACTGACCAAGCGTTTGCCGAGGACCGGATCGCGGTAGGTGCAAATGCGGCTGATTTGCAAGCTCGGATCATCCTGGCGCAGCCGCTGCAAATCAGCAGCGAGGCCATCGACGAGGGAGTAATCGGCCGCCGTCAACGGCGCCTCAGTCCGTTCGACGGCCAAGATGAGCCGGCTAGCGAACACATCTTGCGGAAAAGCTTGTTCGAGCAGCAGATGGCCCTTGACGCTGTCGCAGCGGGCTGGCAGGAAGCGAATATCGTCATCGGCAGCGCGTTCGTCCCATTTGGGCGCAGCCACGCCGACGATGGCGGCGACGATCAGCCAGGCCAAGCAGATCCACCACGGATGCGTCGCCGTTACTCGTCCCAGGTACGTGAACATGGTCCGTGTTTCTCCGGCGGCTTTCGACTCTCAGTTTTCGGACGAAGTAATCTTCGGCGCGGCAAGGACACAGCCTGTAGGGAAAGTGCAAGGATGGCTCGAAGGGCAGAAGATATTGCCGATGCGGTAAAATGAGCAAAGCCCCCTTCGCCGCTTCACCACTACGTCGCATGGCCGTTGCTGAATTAGGCTTGGTTTGCTCTAATAGGCACTAAGACTTGCCCCCGTAGCTCAGCTGGACAGAGCATCGGTTTTCTAAACCGACGGTCGCAGGTTCGAGTCCTGCCGGGGGTAGTGAATTCTTGTACAAGAAATCGCAAGAAGCGGCAGGATACTACACACTGTCTCCATTCCCTTCACTTTGCGCTGAGTTCTTCATCTCTACGCCATTCCCTGCGGTATATCCTGCGCTGCTTTTTGCACCGCCCGTGGCGCTGGCGCTGGCCGCCGTGTGCTCAAAGTTGGAGTTGCGTACGGTCAGGTAGTGCCTGGCTGCGATCGCTGCCGAGTTCTCGATCCACGCACAGACGACGGGGATCGGGAACTCAGCCGCGATGGAGGTCGAAAGATTGCAGGAGAACCTTTAGGCTACTGGTCTGCTCGATTCCCTGAAACAACGGTGTGCGATCCCGCTGGAAGACGACGAACCGCCACTGGCCGTCAGTACGCTGCGTGGCCAATTCGCTGACAACCGCGAATGGTCCGTCGATTCCGCCCGCCCCACCGTCATCGTGGGTACCGTGGACATAATCGGTAGCCACTTGCTGTTCAGCAGCGACGGCATCGGGTTCAAAGGGAAACCACCTATGAATTCATAACCGCTGAACCGGCTATAGTCATACGAGAATTACACCGAACGGCACAAGTGAATTTTCGGATTTTTTGTATCTTGTCTGCTACCGACTTTGCATAGTTGAGATTGCGGTTATATGATGGGGTCAATTTATGGCGGGATTAGGCGTGATCATTCCGTGGCGTTCGAGATGTGTCCACACCATCGGAAGTGTGTCCACATCATCGAGCGCCGAGTGAAGGATCGAATCGGTCTTCACTGGGTCCACGCTCTTAGAAGAGCCGTGGTTGTAGATTCAAGGCAGTTAATGGGTAAATCCTCTTGTTAATCTTCAATGGATCCACAGTCATCCGATCTGTGGTTACATCGGACATTCCATATTTTTACATCACCCTCTTGACGCGGGCAAGCTGGCGCAATACATTAAAAGTAGACTTCTTAACAAGAGGATTTACAAAGGAGATATTGCTATGGACGAGATCATCACCAGTGCCTACCAGCGAATCGCTCGCGATCACGACTGCTCGGCTGATAACATCCTCGAGACACCCGAGCTGCGTGAGGCGTTCCTGCGCCAATGCCGGGAGGCCCGGCCAGGAGCGAGCGAGCACGAGCTTTTGCACCACCTCATGCACTTGCGGAAACAGGGCCGCCTCCCGCGATCTCGCGACCTGCGGCGCGCGGGAGAGCTGCCGTGAGAGCACCTCGATGAGCCGCCTCCAGAACCTCCGTAAACGCGGCTGGCTGCCGCGCTTGCAGAGCGTCAGCAGCGCGCAGGGCACGGAGAGGCGAGAGACTGTCGTGTAAGCACGGTGAGCCTCCGTGTAGGTGTGCGTCAAGAAGCACAGGGAATTACCCATGACCGAAGAACAATTTCGATCCATTTTTACCCATTTGACCGGGAACCAACACTTCCCCTGGCAGTGGACCTTGTATCAGCGATTCGCAGAGGGCGACATTCCGTCCCCATGCAAATTGCCGACGGGGCTGGGCAAGACTTCCGTTATTGCCCTGTGGCTGATCGCTTTGGCCCAGCGTCCTGACAAGCTGCCGCGGCGCCTGGTCTATGTGGTCAACCGCCGAACGGTTGTCGATCAAACGACAACCGAGGTCGAAAAACTCCGGGAGAACCTTCAGAACGCTGGTCTGTTCGATTCCCTGAAGCAATTGTGTGCAATCCCGCTGGAAGACGACGAATCGCCGCTGGCTGTCAGCACGCTGCGTGGCCAATTCGCCGACAACCGCGAATGGTCCGCCGATCCTTGTCGTCCGGCGGTCATCTGCGGCACCGTGGACATGATCGGCAGCCGTTTGCTATTCAGCGGCTACGGCGTTGGGTTCAAGACGAGGCCGCTGCACGCTGGATTCCTGGGCCAAGACGTGCTTCTCGTCCACGACGAAGCGCACCTGGAACCAGCGTTTCAGAAATTGATCGAGACCATCCAGCGCGAGCAACATGAACGAGAGCGGGTTGGTAAGTTGCCCTGGCACAAATTCCAGGTTATGGCACTCACAGCCACTTCGCGCGAGGGAGATTCAGCCGAGAACAACAGGTTTGAGTTGACCCCTGAAGAGAAAGCCCCACAGCTACCAATCCCCGATCCGCCCACCGAACCGCTTCATGTGGCCTGGCGGCGGCTTAAGGCACCCAAGGCGATCCATTTCATCCAGATAAATGAAGAGAAGAAGGAGCTTGCAGACAAGATCAGCAGCTTGGCCCTTGAAAAGTTCAAAAACTCCGGACAGGCTATTCTGATCTTCGCTCAGACGGTCGAAAATGTCGAGAATATAGCCGAGAAGCTCAACAAAGCGCAGCAGCAGGTCCAGCAGTTGACCGGCACGATGCGGGGTCTGGAACGCGACGCGCTGGTGAAAAAACCGATTTTTCAGCGCTTCCTGCCGCCGTCTGATCGTGCGACGGATGTGACCTCCGCTTCGGGTACCGTTTACCTGGTCTGCACCAGTGCCGGCGAGGTTGGCGTTAACCTCTCGGCGGACCACCTGATCTGCGACCTGACGACCTTCGAGAGCATGACCCAGCGTTTCGGCCGCGTTAACCGCTTCGGCGAGCGCACCGACACGGAAATTCACGTTTTCCATCCCACGAAATTTGACGACAAAAGCCCCTACGAACAGCGACGCAAGAAGACACTGGAACTGCTTCAACAGTTGAATGGGGATGCCAGCCCGGCAGCACTCGCCCAACTCGATTCGGAGGCACGGCAACAAGCCTTTGCTCCGACGCCGACCGTTCTGCCGGCTACAGACATTTTGTTCGACGCCTGGGCATTGACGACCATCCGCGAGGAACTTCCCGGTCGGCCAGCCGTTGAGCCTTATCTGCACGGCCTCAGCGGCGAGGGGCAACCGCCGGAAACCTACGTCGCCTGGCGCGAAGAAGTCAACCTTATCACGGGCGAGCTACGGGAGCAGTATCGGCCTGAAGATCTACTCGAAGACTATCCACTCAAGCCGCACGAGTTGCTCCGCGACATTTCCAGCCGTGTGTTTGACCGCCTGAAAAAACTCCAGGATCGCCTGGAAAAACTCCCGGCTGCTGCCCAAACACCTGTATGGATATGGATTGTCGCTGACAACGGTTCCGTCAAGGTGAAAAATCTCGATAAACTGACCAAGGCTGGGAAAGAGGAATTGTATTGGAAAACCGTTCTGCTGCCGCCGCAAGCCGGTGGCCTGAAAGACGGCCTGTTGGATCCCACTTCGACCACGGCCGACGATGTTGCCGATCAATGGTTTGCCGACAAGGCCAAGACCATTCCTCGTCGGCGGCGCTTTCGCAGCGATCAGCCTCAGCCGGAATTTGTCAAAGGCATGCGCCTGGTGCGCGAAATCGACTTGCGGCCTAATGCGGATGAAGAGGAGACCCTTACCGAAATCGAAGAATCAGGCGACAGCGAAGCGCCGGTCGCGGGCCGATACTGGCGCTGGTATGTTCGTCCTCTATCCGCCGATGACGACGCCTCGAAGACAGCCCAAGAGCCTGTGCCCTGGCAGGACCACACCGACCAGGTTACCGCATATGCCAAAGCCATAGCCGGCAAGTTGAACTTGCCCGCTGAGCTGCAAAAGGCCCTGGAGTTGGCTGGACGCTTCCATGACTTGGGCAAGAGACGGGAGCTATGGCAGCGGAGCATCGGCAATCCTAACCCCACGGATTGGTACGCCAAGTCCGGCAAGGGCTGGAAGCCGCAGGAAATCACGTCCTATCGTCACGAGTTCGGCTCCCTGTTCGATGTACAGAGCGAACCGGAGTTTCAGCAGCTAGACGACGATATGAAAGACCTGGTTTTGCACTTGATTGCGGTGCACCACGGTCGGGGCCGGCCACATTTTCCGCCGGAAGAAAGCTTTGATCCGACTCAATCTCCAAATTTCTGCAACAAGATAGCTTATGAAGTGCCGCGGCGTTTTGCTCGTTTGCAGCGCAAGTATGGGCGGTGGGGATTGGCCTATCTCGAATCGCTGCTCCGAGCCGCCGACTGGGCCGCGAGCGCTCGACCCTCACAACAAAAAGAGGATGAGCCGATCACCAAAGGACCGTAACGAGGCCGGAGGAAGTAATGTCAGGATCACAAGTCAAGAGTGGCACGCTCGCTGAAGCGCTGGCTCATTGCAGGGCCGTGGCAACGATCCGTCGGTCGTGCATCTCGCTGAGGGCGGACAACTTCAGCGAACAGTCCAGGATGCTGCGGTCCAGTGGCACCACAACGAATCTTGGATCCGAGTTGAGGCCGGCCAGCAGAGCGGCCACCGAGCCGATGCCGGTCTTGCCGCGCGCCACGGCCCAACATGCCTCTGCTAAGGCGATGATTGGCACAAACAATCGATTCCCGGGATCCTATAAGACGCCAAGTGCTCTGCTGCCCAAGCGCTGGTTGCCGGAAAGAAACCAGATGAGCGCATGGGCATCAACCACATACTCATTGGCCATCGGCGGCGTCCCATTCCTTTTGCCACTCGGCAAGCGCATCCGCACATCCTGATTCTCCCCCACGGGCCACCGGAAGGCAAGATCAGGAAGGAGGCAAATACCGACCATGAGTATTCCCGAACCGAGCATTCGCATCAACGTAGACGTAACCAACCCCGGCCAGTTTTTCGCCTGTTGTGGCCTGCTGGAACTGGCCGACCGCCTATGGCCGGGGGCGGAGGGGTGGTTTACGGACGGGCGATTCTGTCTTGTCAGTGCAACAGAATTGCCGACTCTTCTGGCCACTCTGATAATGGACCCGCCTGAAGAAGTGACTCAACTTGCCAATGGGTTAGAAGTTAAACCGCTGATTGCTCCTCTTCGATTCTCATTCGATGGTGGTTCCACCATCAGCCTCGTCCTCGATGCCTGGATGACGATGAGGGTAGAAAAAGGTGAAATAGTAACCGTCGCCAATCCTCCCTGGAACTTTTGGTCCGGTCAACAGACATCGTTCCGCATCTGGAACGCATTAAGAAATGAAGTCGCAGGTCAGTTGAAGACATTGGATTCTCAACAACTTGAGGACCTGTTTTTTCAGCGAGTACCTTTATACGGTCGATTTGGCTTTGACCCCGCCCCTGCTTGGACTGCTCTCGATGTTGGTTTCTCACCCAACGAACAGAAGATTGAGGTAGCCTCATCTGCCTTTGTCGAGTTACTCGCTGCGGTCGGCGTACAACGCTTTCGGCCGTGCCTGTCATCCGAACGCGATGCGTTTGTGTACGGGACTTGGGGCCAACCTCTTGCGCCAACAGCTGCAGCTGCAGCTGTGGCCGGAATTCTTCATGTCCCTCCTGCTGGCCGTTTTCGCTGTCGCGTCATCCGGCGCGGTAGTTATGCCGCACTGAGCTACTCCACCCCTTTACCTTTGAGAGGAGAATTATATGAGTATCCTAGTTGAAACTTATGATGCCTGGCTTGCCGACGATGGTCCGGCTGCATTGGTAATCCGGGAACACCTCATGCCCGTTGATGGTCCCGATGGGGTTGTCTTCCCAGCCACCTTCGCTGCTGCCGAGGATCGAAACGCATTCCCCGGTGGCTACAACATCGATAAGTTCCCAGACGGTACAAACGTTTGTTTGATCGACAGCGTTGGCGCACAGGCCAATCGTATCGAGCCGCTCTTCGCCAAGTCCCCTTATGCGGAACTGGTCCCCCAAGTGAAGATCAAGGCTGGAGACAAGTTGATCAATCTCCTAGAGGCGGGACATCGAGCGGGCGATGCCATCGTTCGTTGCTCGGAACTGCAAAAGGACTTACATGAAGCTTTCCAGGCCTTACTCAAGGGAAACGCGGAAAAGCTCGCGAAAATCGCTCCAACCTCACTCGTGTTTGGAGTGTGGGACTCGCGAGACACGCAGGCCAAGTGGCCACGACTGGTTGCCTCCACAATCCGTGCTTTCAATGTGCGGAAGTTGACACGCTCCGCACAGTATATCCCGGCGATCGAATATGTGGCCACCGGTCTACTCGAGGAGCCTACGGATAAGAAACAGAAGGACTCCTATGCAGAGCGTGGTTTCATCCACGTCCCCGCGTCAGGGACTCATGGCGGAGTGATTGCCACCGGCGGCATCCGGCGTGATGCCACTCTAAGTTTGGCCGCCCTCCGACTGCTGGCCGCCGACTCCTCTCAAGAAAAGACAAAGGCCTTGCAGCGCTACATACTTGGTCTGGCCTTGACCGCGTTTACCTACCATCCGTGCGGCTACCTGCGGCAAGGATGCAACCTCGTCGCCGATCCAGACAAACCGCGGCTCTTCGAAGAAGTGTACGGTGATGGTCGGCGAAAACCGGCAACGGTCACCCACGAAGAAGCCTTAGCATTCACCCAAGCAGCGGCCGCAGGGTTCGGCGTCGAAAAAGGTCGGGAAGTCCTTTTCAGTAAGGATTTGGCTAAGAAAGACGTAAGAGGCGATGGGGCTGAGGGCGAAAAAGGATCCAAGAAAACCAAAAAATGAGAGGAAATAAGCATGTCCTACTTTTGTTTGTCCATCACCTTTCTCGATGCCGAATACCATGGGCGGTGCGACGGAGACGGACCCGAGTGGCCACCCTCACCGCTACGACTTTTTCAGGCATTGCTTGCCGCAGCTGCCGCTCGAAGGCAGGAACCTCCCTTGGTGACTCAGGCTTCTCTGAAGTGGTTAGAATCTCAGTCTCCCCCTCTCATCGTTACCCCCCAACACCATGTTGGGGTTCCGACGCGAATCGCTGTCCCCAATAACGATTGGGATACCCTAGCTCTCGCCTGGGCCAGAGGGCAGGAGCCGAGGAAACAACCTGCGGAATTGAAAACCATGAAGACTGTGCGGCCCATCCGTCTTCTCGATGGGGAAACTGTTGTCTACCTCTGGGTGCTTCCGGATCCTTTGCCGGATTGTATCCGCGAACATATCGAGACACTATCGAGGATCGCCCGAAGTCTGGTTGCCCTCGGTTGGGGCATCGATCTGATTGCGGCTCATGGTCGGATCCTCTCCGCCCAAGAGACTGACCGTATCCCCGGCCAACGTTGGCAGCCGATTACAGATGCTGGAATTCCTACACTTCGAGTCCCTGTCCAGGGTACTCTTGAAGCGTTAATCAATCGCCATAAGGCGTTTCTTGGACGACTTCGAGATGATAGGTTTACGCCTGTCCCTCCCCTGACCGCCTTCCGCATCGTTTCCTATCGTCGGGTCACGGATCCGCCGTCGCGGCGGTGGGCTGCCTTTCGCCTGTGGCATCCGACGGAGGATCGCCATGCGTTCTTCCCCCAGATTCGAGCCAATCATGTCGCGGCCATGCTCCGCAATGCCACGGCCCGGCTGGCAGAACAACAACACATGCCGCCAGACTGGATCGATCGCTACGTTCATGGTCATCGTCGTGGGGGGGATGACTCGTCACCGCGCTTCTCGTATCTGCCTTTGCCCTCCCTCGAACCCCGCAGCGGGAAAAGCACGGTGGTCAGTGCCATCCGCCGCGTGCTCGTCGCCGAACTGATGGACACGGTGGAGAGTCATCGGCCCTGGGTCCGGCAGATGCTGCCTGGTAATTTTCTGACGGATGACAAAACCGGCGACCGCAAGGCCCTGCTCACCCCGTTGGGGATTGGCGACTGCGTCTTGGAGCAATACACTGAGAAAGCCGCTACCTGGGCCACGGTTACGCCGGTTGTTCTGCCCGGCTCGGACGAGGGGAAGTTTGCCAAGGCCGAGAAGCTGTTCTTCAAGGCGCTGCGTCATGCTGGCTATGCGCCCGAGGCTTTGGCGGAGTTGGAATTCCGCAATGTTTCGTTCTGGCCGGGTGGCGATCTGGCTTTGCGCTTCTGTCGGCCGGACTACTTGAAGGAGAATTTCTGGAGTGTCTATCACGTCCGCCTGCGTTGGAAGCATCCGGTCCAAGGTCCCATCGCCCTGGGGGCTGGCCGCCACTGCGGGTTAGGAGTATTCGCACGCATGGAAGGAGCAACACGCATGGACTGAGGATGGTGACCTATGGAACCATTGCCGCCGGCGGCTGTCGAGGACGCGGCTGCCCTGACGCCCGTACGGGCCTTGAATCAGGTCAGCTACTGTCCCCGGCTCTATTATCTGCAATATGTCGACAACCTGATGCCCGTCAATGAATACGTCGAGGACGGTATCTTTCAGCATCGCCGCGTCCACGACCCGGAGTTGGCCAACCGCACGGTGAAGGCCGAGGGGGTGGAAACCACGCGCAGCGTGATGTTAAGCTCTCCGCGTCTGGGGTTGGTGGGTAAGCTCGACGTGCTGGAAGACCGGGAGGGACAAACGATCCCGGTCGAGTACAAACGTTCCACTGGCCCGGCCCAGGGCTATTGGGATAACGATGCCATTCAGCTCTGCGCTCAGGCCCTGCTTCTGGAAGAAGCGCTGGGTCAAGCAATCCCCGAAGGTGTTCTTTATTATCAGGGCAGCAAGAGGCGGGTTCCTGTGCCCTTGGACGAACCGCTCCGCGAGAAGACCTTGCAAGCGCTGCAGCTCATTCGCGAACTGAACGAGCGGAAAACGCCGCCCGAACCGTTGCCGGACGAGTTGCGGCATCGTTGTCACGGCTGTTCCCTTGTACCGGTTTGCTTGCCCGAAGAGACACTTTATCTGCTGCGCCGCGGTGACGACGACACTCCCAGCAGCCCACCGGACCCTGCCGCTGAGGCCGCGCCGATGCGTCGTGTACTCCCGGCTGCTCAGGAGGGCGCCGTTGCTTACCTGCAGGAACAAGGTGCCTACGTCGGCAAACGCGGCGAGCATCTGATTGTCAAAAAAGACGGGGCCGAGATCAACCGCCTGCCGCTCGCCGCCCTTCGACAGGTCGTGGTCTTTGGTAATGTCCAGGTCTCCACGCAAGCGCTGGAATGTCTAGCAGTTAACGAAATTCCGGTGGTGTATTTGACGAGTCATGGCCGCTTTATTGCCTCGCTGGAGCCGGCACCGACCAAAAACGTCTCTCTACGTTTGGCTCAATATCGTGCCTTCACCGATCCCGAGCGAGCCTTGCAGCTGGCACGAGCGGTTGTGAAGGCGAAAATGGCTAACCAGCGTACCTTGCTGATGCGGACGCTGCGGGCCCGCGGAGAGACCACTCCCGAACCCGCCAGCGCTGCCTTGGCTGACCTTATCGCTCGCGTAGAACAAGTCGTCGATCCGGCAGCTTTACTCGGCATCGAAGGGCAGGCGGCCCATTTGTATTTCAGTCGGTTCGGGCTCTTGCTCAAAAGTGCGCCGGGCCGACCTTTCGACTTTCAAAAACGGCAACGCCGGCCGCCTCCGGATCCTGTCAACGCTTTGCTCTCTTTTGCTTATGCCTTGCTGGCCAAGGATTGCTTTTCCGCGGTGACCACCGTGGGTTTCGATCCCTATCAGGGCTTTTTTCATGCGGGGCGTTATGGTCGGCCATCATTGGCTCTGGATCTCATGGAAGAATTTCGCCCCATCATCGCTGATTCCGTCGTCTTGACTTTGGTGAACAACGGCGTGGTAGCTGGCTCCGATTTTCTCTGCTGGCGCGATGCTTGTCAGCTCACTGAAGAAGGGCGTAAAAAATTCTTCCACACCTACGAGCGACGCATGGCCGATCTCGTCACTCATCCCGTGTTTGACTATAAAATGAGTTATAGCCGCATACTGGAGGTGCAGGCCCGACTCCTGGCGGCTTACGTGCGCGGCGAAATACGGTACTACCCAGGATTTACGGTGCGCTGATGGAAACCTATTTGGTGGCCTATGATATCGCCGACTCTAAACGCTTGCGGCATGTCGCCAAAACTTGTGCGGACTTCGGCTTTCGCCGCCAGTATTCGGTCTTTCTGTGTCGGTTGGCAGCGGCTGATCTGGTCCGCCTCAAGAGCCGGCTCTATGAGATTATCGACTTGCAGCGCGACCAGGTGTTGTTCATTCCCTTATGCGACACCTGTGCCGGCGCTATCGAAGCCCTCGGTAAGCCCATTGAGCGCTTTGATGCAAAAGATATCGTCATCGTCATTTGATGGCTGGCGAGCGGCCCGGTGGTTTTTACGCCTCTTCGCCATTTTTCGCCGTAAGTTCTTTGACAATTGGGAACACTGTGCGAAAGAAGTCTGCCCCCCCTCTCGCGTATCCGAAGTCCTTATGACAGGAGGACTAATGCTGTCATCGCTGCTTTGGCCTGGCCTCGCCGTGTCGCGAATCCTCCCCCCTCTCGCGGCACCCCACGTAATCCCCACGCCGGTAACAACTTACCACGACGGCGGTTAACCACGGTCTAAGAACTGTGGACCCATTGAAGGCCGTACTCTTAGGCTTCAGTAGAGCTAAATCTACCGTTAACCACGGTCTAAGAACTGTGGACCCATTGAAGGTGGGCGGATACAACATTACTGTAGGCGGTCAGGTTCCGTTAACCACGGTCTAAGAACTGTGGACCCATTGAAGGCTCCATAACTTCCCCTTCCGGGCAATTCAAGCCTTCGTTAACCACGGTCTAAGAACTGTGGACCCATTGAAGGTCTTCCATAGCCATTGAATCAAGATCAACGATCCGTAGTTAACCACGGTCTAAGAACTGTGGACCCATTGAAGGATGTTGGAGGGAGATATAGCAACACCCCCCGTCTCGTTAACCACGGTCTAAGAACTGTGGACCCATTGAAGGACAAGAAGCGCAGTACTTTCGTGAGAAGTTGATCAAGGTTAACCACGGTCTAAGAACTGTGGACCCATTGAAGGACACCCCTGCGGGGCAGTGGGCCGCCCTATGGGGCGTTAACCACGGTCTAAGAACTGTGGACCCATTGAAGGCTCAACTGATTGGCCGATAGATTTCTTCCATGCTGATCGTTAACCACGGTCTAAGAACTGTGGACCCATTGAAGGTGGTTGCCGAGGATCAATCCGGCAGCCCCCCCCGCGTTAACCACGGTCTAAGAACTGTGGACCCATTGAAGGGTTACTTTGTCGTCCAGAAGATCGAGGCGTCGGATCGTTAACCACGGTCTAAGAACTGTGGACCCATTGAAGGACTGCCTCCACCGCTAAACCCTGGCTAGACCTAGGTGGTTAACCACGGTCTAAGAACTGTGGACCCATTGAAGGTCTACGAGGAGTGGATGGGTTCCAATCGCTGGGAACGTTAACCACGGTCTAAGAACTGTGGACCCATTGAAGGATTGTGCTCCCCCCTCTCTAAACTAACTGCCATCCTTGTTAACCACGGTCTAAGAACTGTGGACCCATTGAAGGTTGTGCAAGGTGATGGGGGAGTTGCCGCCCCCTGAGACGTTAACCACGGTCTAAGAACTGTGGACCCATTGAAGGTTCAACGCCGGCAGGATTTTATGTCTGTAGTCCTCTGGTTAACCACGGTCTAAGAACTGTGGACCCATTGAAGGGCTCAACCGGTTTCTGTCCCTGATCTGCCGGCGGGTTAACCACGGTCTAAGAACTGTGGACCCATTGAAGGAGGTACATCGTGAACCTATGCCATTTCCGCAAGTCAGGTTAACCACGGTCTAAGAACTGTGGACCCATTGAAGGCTGAGCCAGAACAGGCGCTTCTTGCAGGAGCGTTTGGTTAACCACGGTCTAAGAACTGTGGACCCATTGAAGGACAGCAAAAGCGTGCCTAATCAGCCTGTCTTCACTACGTTAACCACGGTCTAAGAACTGTGGACCCATTGAAGGCGACCTGTGACCGTATCGGTCATGGTTAAGGTTCCGTTAACCACGGTCTAAGAACTGTGGACCCATTGAAGGGGAAAAAGGCCCCAAAATGCTGCCAACCAGTAGTTACGTTAACCACGGTCTAAGAACTGTGGACCCATTGAAGGTTCCCTGAGCGGTAGGGGTTTCGGTGGCAAGGACGTTAACCACGGTCTAAGAACTGTGGACCCATTGAAGGGTCTTGCCGCCGGATGCCAAGTTCGTCCCCTTGCAAGTTAACCACGGTCTAAGAACTGTGGACCCATTGAAGGTGGGCCGTATCTGGATTCGTCAACCTGCCGAAGAAGAGTTAACCACGGTCTAAGAACTGTGGACCCATTGAAGGAATCCCAACAATCTTTTACTCAGCACTTCGCGTGCCAAGTTAACCACGGTCTAAGAACTGTGGACCCATTGAAGGTTGGTTACCGCTGGTCCGTATTTTTTTTCCAGCGTTGTTAACCACGGTCTAAGAACTGTGGACCCATTGAAGGGGAAACCCTTCCAATAATTGAGGTGAAAGCGGCTCTAGTTAACCACGGTCTAAGAACTGTGGACCCATTGAAGGCTTTAGGGCTGCCAAGTGCTTGCAGTCGCCGTATCGAGTTAACCACGGTCTAAGAACTGTGGACCCATTGAAGTTAGGTTGGGCAATATTGAAAGGGGTGACCCATGAGGTTAACCACGGTCTAAGAACTGTGGACCCATTGAAGTTCCCCCGGCTAAGAGAACCCCTGCCCCGCACTCTAAGGTTAACCACGGTCTAAGAACTGTGGACCCATTGAAGTTCGATGACATTTTCCGCATGCTGTCGAGGGCACTTTGTTAACCACGGTCTAAGAACTGTGGACCCATTGAAGTCTAATCGTCGAATTGTCGGCAAGATTCTTCCGTAATAGTTAACCACGGTCTAACTGGCCGTCTAGAAATTAGTCTTTCGTCGGTGTGCAGTCAATGTTATCTTTTTGGGCATGAATACCATTGCACGGAAGCGATACCCCAGTGACCTGA
>Ga0209061_1001453_pt1 | contig 39454 bp, 40 predicted proteins | sample Coa_R1_10_FD_187157 | JGI IMG/M metagenome (GOLD analysis project Ga0209061, IMG submission 187157) | Surface soil microbial communities from Centralia Pennsylvania, which are recovering from an underground coalmine fire - Coalmine... | ecosystem: Environmental > Terrestrial > Soil >... | reverse complement strand
CTCGCGGCGATGAACGACCTCTACCGGCACGAGCTCCGGCTCATGATGAACCTGTTCCAGCCCTCCGTGACACTCCAGCGCAAGACCCGCGTGGGGTCCCGGCTCCGCCGCGTCTATGACCGCCCCCCACCCCCGCTGGATCGCTTCCTCACCGCCCCGGATACCGATCGCGCGGCCCTGCAGGCGCTCCAGGACCTCCGCGCGCGCCTGGATCCGTTCGTCCTCGCTGCGACGATCGAGCGGAAACTGCAGCATATCTACAGCCTCGCGCATCGCGGCCCTGTCCGCGCCGCTCGCCACCCGCTCCCGCACCACCGGTTCGAAATCCGACGCCGACCCATGCCGTCGTCCGTCGCGGCGGCCCGGTAACAGGAATAATGGCAAGACGATACCCCTCTCCGGTAACACCTATTTATGGCTTGACAGGGCCCCTGAGGCCTCCGAGGCCGACGTGAGCTCCGCATCACGGGGCGAGTCTCCGTGCCTTATCTCCTCGGCGGACGTCCCGCAGGGCCCAGAGGGCCTCCTGGACGTCCCCAAGGGCGAGCAGGGTCCGGCGCCGCTCCGTGGAGGGCGGCGGGGGCGATGGCCCGGGTCACGGGGTCACTCCTGCGGGTGCGGCGGCGCGCGTCCGGGGCCTGCGGCCCGCGGCCGGAGTCGGGCGGCGAGCAGGCAGGCGTGGGGCTGGGTGAGCAGGCACCCAGGCCGGATCCGACGCCGCGTCGTCGGGCTCGAGCTCGCGGAGGAGGTCGGAGATCCTCTGCTGGAGCTGGCCGGGCGCGAACGCGGCCATATCCCGGGCCGCCTGATCGGCGAGGGGTGCCGGTCTTCCCCCGGGACCAGTCGAAACCGTAGAAGAGGTCGCAGCAGACCCCGTACTTCTCCTTAATTATCGCTACCGCCTCGGTCTGGTCGATGGCCGTCTCCCGCACCACCGCTCTCGGTGTAGGTGGCCAGCGCCTCCTTCAGTTCATGCGCCAGCCCCAGCACCAGGCCGCCGGGCTTATCGCGGGAGACCCGGTTGACCGGCGCGATGGCCTGCATGAGGCCGTGGGCGCGGATCGACTTGTCCAGGTACATGGTGTGCAGGGAGCGTCGAACCCCGTGAGCCACATGTCGCGCACGATGACCATCTTAAAGGGGGCGCTGGGATCGCGAAACCGGTTGGCCAGAAACTCGCGGCGTTGCTTCAAAGAAGGAAGAGGTGGACCATGCGGGACAGGGGTTCGCCAACCGTCTTTTCCCTGAGCCTGCAGGGGACGAGATTCTGCCCGTGCCTCATCAGGAGGAACAGTAGCGCCGTGCCCTCAAGGAGCAGGCCGCGCCACGACGACCCGGGATGTCGCCGCGGGAGTCGCCCGGTCTGCGCGCGCGTCGCCGCTAGCCATGACCATCCTTCATCTCCCGCCGGAATGCCAACGCCCGTGATTCATAGCCCGCAACCCGCGGCGCCCCTAGCCTTCGCCTGTCATCGATTTCCGCCTTTCCGGCGTCTTCCTCCGCATGCGCCCGTGTGCCATAATGGGACCGATGCCCAGGCTACAGCCAGACCCGCCCAAAGGGAGGGGTCGCGTCGATCCCATCCGCGCCGCCCTTGAGCGCCTCGCCGACGCTCAGGTCGAAACGCAGGCCGAGATCCGCGCTCTGGCCGAGGCCCAGCGCCGCACCGAGGAGCGCCTTGAGCAACTCGCGGAGGCCCAGAGGCGGGCCGACGACCGCATCACCCGCCTGGAGGCCGCCGTCGAGCGCCTCGCGGAAGCTCAGGAGCGCACCGAGCGGGCCGTCGAGCGCCTCGCCCGTGAGGTGGGACGCCTCAGCGAAACCATCGGGTTCTCCCTTGAGGACCTCGCCCGGGACGTCACACCCGACCGCCTGGCGCGCCGCCATGGTATCCAGGTCAACGCGTCCTGGACCGCGCCTTCTTCCAGCTGGACGGCCAGGAGGTTGAAATCGATTTGTACGGGGCCGGGCACCGCGACGGTGAGCCCGTGGCCATCGTCGGCGAGGTGAAGAGCAGGATCTACGACCGCGACGTGGAGGCGTTAGCTACTCGCGTGCGCCAACTCGCGCCCCAGCTCCCCGGCACGCCCGTACCCGTCCTCTTCGGCTTTGTGATCCATCCCTCGGCCAGGGAGGCCGCGTCCCGCCTGGGCGCAATCCTCATCGCCTCCGGAGGTTAACTGCATCTTCCACCCCCCCGGAGGGCCTGGGGAACTGTGCGGCCCACCGGATCAGGGCGGTGGTGGCCTCGTGAAGATACGCCCTCACGTCTTGCCTCCCGGTCCTTCATGGCCTTGACCTTGTCGGACCGGCCCGCGCTGCCCGCGCCCGCCGACCCCGGCGCCGCGTCTCGGTGCGTCGCCCCCCCCGCACCCAGAAGGTCCCCAGCACCCTCCCCCTAAGGTCCCGGGCGGCCGCGACGAGGAGATAGCCGGTGACGTTGAAGTCACCCCAATGGCGGTCCGGCACCGCCGGGCGGGTGGCGCCGGACCGGAACCCTGGGCAACAATGTGGAGGAACAGCTCCCCCGTTTGTAGACGAGCTCGCCGTGCGTGGCACGGGATGCCCACACCGTGCGGAGCGCACGCGCTTTCCCCGTGATCCGGATCGGACCGGGCCCCGCCCAGCGTGGGCTCAGCCCAGTGCGGATCCCGCGCGTATACACGCGCGGCGAGCGCGGGATGGTGAGCCGGCGCGCGGGGACTCCCGCCCTGTGCGGGAAGCGCCCGCGCCACCGGTCTTGCGGCGCGACTGGTGGAACGCGTACGCCTCGTACGCCTTGTCGCGGCACGCATCCGCCACCTGCGCCGCCTGGCCCGACTTCCTAGCGGAGGTGGTGGTCAACGAAGGCATGGAGGTCGAAGCGCGTGGAGGCCGGTGCGAATCGGCCTGGTCCACGCAGACGTTGAGCCCACGCCGCCAGGGGCCGGCCATGACCCCGAGCAGCCGGCGCGCCCTCCCGGGGGTCGGGCGCTTCACCGTGCGCGCGTACGTGACGTATGAGCCCGTCCCGGACCACCGACGGCGGGACACGTGCGCGGCGCGCTCCGTGCCACGGCGGATGGTCTGGGCCGAGACATTCCCCGCGGATCCCACGTCGGAGCGGGGTGCCCACAGGTGCCCGCCCCACCAGATCCGGCGGACCTGCGGGCACAGCTATGGTGGCCACCGCGGCGCGGAGGAAAGGTCGCCGGGTTGCTTGGGGGGCCCGACAAGACGCCTCCTCGTTCGCCGACCGGTCCTCACCCAAACCGCCCCGCCAGGTAGGCCTGCGTCCGAGGGTCCCGGGGGCTCTGAAACAGGTCCTCGGTCGGGCCCGCCTCGACGAGTTCGCCCGAGAGGAAGAAGGCGGCGTGGTGGGAGAGCCGCGCCGCCTGCTGGATGTTGTGGGTCACGATGACGACGGTCAGCCGCTCTGCCACCGTCCCGAGGAATTCCTCGATCCGGGCCGCCCCCCCGGGGTCGATCTGGGAGGTCGGCTCGTCCAAGAGGAGGATCTCCGGCCGGACGGCCAGCGCCCGCGCGATGCACAGCATCTGCTGCTGGCCCCCGGAGAGCGCCCAGGCCGGGGCGTCGAGCCGGTCCTTCACGGCCTCCCACAGCCCGGCCAGCCGCAGGCTCTCCTCGACCCGGTCCCGGAGCGCGCTCCCCCTGAGGCCGTGCATCCGCGGCCCGTAGGCCACGTTGTCGAAGATGCTGAAGGGAAAGGGGGTGGGCCGCTGAAACACCATGCCGACGCGGCGCCGCAGGTCCGTGACGTCCACCCGGGGACCGGTGACGTCCACCCCCTCGACGAGGAGCGCGCCGGTCCAGCGCGCCCCCGGGATACGGTCGTTCATGCGGTTGATGCTCCGGAGAAACGTCGACTTCCCGCACCCGGACGGCCCCATGATGGCGGTGATGCGCCGCCGGGGGATCCTGAGGGAGACGTCCCGCAGCACCTGCCGTGCCCCGTAGAAGACGGAGTACCCGCGAGACTCAATGGCCCACGCGGGGGCCTCGGGGGTCAGGAGCCCGGCCGCGACGTGCGGCCGAGAGGCGTCGACGACAGCGGTCATGGCTGTGCCCTCCCGGGTCGGAGAAGGAGCCGTGCGAGGAGGTGGGCGGCGAGGACGCACGTGACGAGCACCAGCGCGGCCCCCCAGGCCTGCGCGATCCACGCGGGGTACGGGGAGATGGCGTACTCGTAGATGAGGAGGGGGACGGCCGCGATGGGCCGGAGGAGCGAGACGGACCAGTAGGGATTGCCGAAGGCGGTGAAGAGCAGGGGGGCGGTCTCCCCGGCGATCCTCGCCATCCCCAGCAGCACCCCCGTGAGCACGCCCGGGAGCGCCGCGCGGAGGGTGATGTCCAGGGTGACCCGCCACTCCGGCACTCCCAGCGCGAGGCCCGCGTCGCGGAGGTCCGGCGGCACGAGGCGGAGCACGGCGTCCGTCGTCCGCGTCACCGTCGGCAGGAGGATGAGGGCGAGGGCGACGCCCCCGGAGAGCGCCGAGAAGGTGTGGAGGGGGACCACGAGCAGGGTGTAGACGAAGACCCCTACGACGATCGTCGGTACCCCTGCGAGGACGTCGCTGACAAACCGGACGGCCTCGGCCACGGGTCCGGAGGGGGCGTGCTCCGCCAGGTACAGCCCCGCGAGGACCCCCGCGGGGACGCCGAGGATCAAGGCCAGGCCCACCACGAAGGCCGTGCCCGCAAGGGCGTTTCCGATGCCGCCTCCGGCGGCCCCCACGGGGGCGGGCGTGGCCACGAAGAAGGACGGCGTGAGGGCCGAGGCTCCCCGCGCGACCGTGTAGGCCACGATGCTGAGGAGGGGGAGGATCCCGAGGAGCGTGACGGCAGCCCCGACGGCGGTCATGAGCCGGTCCACCAGCGCCCTCATCGGACCGCCCCCCGGACGAGCATCCGGGCCAGCACGTTGACCGCCAGGGTCACCCCGAAGAGGAGGAGCCCCAGCTCCACGAGGGCGGAGAGGTACAGGGGTGTGGACGCCTCCGTGAACTCGTTGGCGATCACCGAGGGGAGGGAGTAGCCGGGCGCCAGTAGCGACGCGCTGATCCGGGCCGTGTTCCCGATCACCATGGTGGCGGCCATGGTCTCGCCCAGAGCCCGCCCGATCCCCAGCCCGAGCGCGCCGGCGATCCCGCGGCGGGCGGCGGGGAGGAGGATGTGCCGGATCACCTCCCACCGGGTCACGCCGAGGGCCAGCGCCGCGTCGCGCTGGGACCCGGGGATCGCGAGGAGGACCTCCCGGGAAATGGCAGCCACCGTGGGCAGGATCATGATGGCCAGGACCACCCCCGCGGCGAGGAGGCCCGGCCCGTAGACGGGCCCGGCGAGGAGGGGCACCCGGCTGAGGTGCAGGGACACCGGGACCTCCACCCAGGCTCGGAGCCACGGGATGAGGACGAAGACGCCCCACAGCCCGTACACGACGCTCGGGACGGCCGCCAGGAGCTCGACGAGCGTCCCGAGGGGCCGGCTGATCCAGGAGGGGGCCATCTCGGCCAGGTAGATGGCCACCACCACCCCCGCAGGCCCGGCCAGCGCCAGGGCGATGGCGGACGACACGACCGTGCCGTACAGGAAGGGCAGGGCCCCAAACTGAGAGGCGACGGGGTTCCACGTCTCGTGCCAGAGAAACCCCACCCCAAACCGCTCGCGGGCCAAGCGGGAGGCCTCCCACAGCTGGACGCCGATGGCGGCGACCAGGGCCGGGAGGACGAGCGCCGCGGCCAGCGTCAGGAGGCGGAAGACGCGGTCGCCCCGGGACCGCATCCTCCCGGCCCCGGCGCGGGCCGGGACCCGGAGGAAGGACGAGGGAGGAGCGTCAGTGGCCAGCACGGAGGCTCCGGAGCTTCTCCTCATCGCGCCGCACGACGGGGGCCGGCAGCGGGGCGTAGCCGAGGGGGGCGGCGTAGCGCTGCCCGTCGTGGATCATCCAGGTGACGAGGTCGAGGAGGGCGGGACGCACCCGGCGGCTGTCCACCAGGAGCCAGCTGAACCCCGCGATGGGGTAGGTGTCGGCGCCGGGGGCGTTGACGAAGACGGCCCTCAGGTCAGCCGGCATGCGCGCCGCCGCCTGGGCGGCCCCGACGGAGGCTCCGTGGACGCTCGGCGCGACCCACCGGCCGGCCATGTTCTGCACGAGGGCCATGGGGATGCGGTTCTGAACGGCGTAGGCCATCTCGAAGTAGCCGATCCCTCCCGGCGTCTGCCGGACCTGGCCGGCTACCCCCTCGCTCCCCTTGGCGCCGACCCCCGCGGGCCACGCGACCGACACGCCGCGTCCGACCTTGGCGGCCCACTGGGGGCTCACCGCCGACAGGTACGAGGTGAAGATGAAGGTGGTCCCGCTGCCGTCCGCCCGGTGCACGACGGCGATGGGGAGCCCTGGCAGGCGGCGTCCGGGGTTTAGGCGGGCGATGGCCGGATCCGACCACCGGACGATCTCCCCCAGGTAGATCCGGGCCAGCACGTCCCCCGTGAGCCGCAGCCCGGACCCCACGCCGGGGAGGTTGTAGCCCACCGCCACGGCACCCACGGTGATGGGGAGGTGCACGATGGTGGGGTGGGCTCTTTGCTGCTCGTCGGTGAGGGGGGCATCGGACGCGCCGAACTCCACCGTCCCCGCGAAGAGCTGCTGCTGTCCCCCGCCGCTGCCTATGGACTGGTAGTTGACCTGGACATCGGGGTGGAGCTGGTGGTACCTGGCGAACATCGTGGAGAAGAGAGGGTAATCGAAAGTGGAGCCTGCCCCGGTGATGGTCACCGGGGCCCCCTCCCCGGGGAGGAGGACACCCCCCACGAGGGAGAGGACACCGAGCCCGACAAGGGCCCACGCCGCTACCCACCGCCTGTGCACCCTGCGATCCCTCCTTGTGCGCTCAGCCTGTCCACCAGGCTCACCCTAGCACAGGAGGAGTGAACGGCGGGCGAAGCGGGCGTGAAGCGTACGCAAAATCTCCTTGACCTGCGCCCCCTACAGTCCCATCCACCGCACCCAGGCCGCCGCGACGACAGCCGTGAGCAACAAGGTGGCGACGATGGTGAGGGCCGCGATGACGTCCTCGCGCCGTGCCCCCATTGGCAGGCCCCCCTTCGGTCCTTCCTCCTCAAGGATACGTCCCTGGGGGGTCAAGGAGAGGCGAAATTCGCTTTGCGAACCCTTCACGTGGACTTCACGTGGACCTGGTATACTGAAATTGTCATGGACCGGAGCGAGAGCCCGCTGCGCCCGGAGAGCTCCCCCCCGCCGCACATCGCCCAGGGATTCCAGCTCCTCGACGAAATGACCTCAACGATCCTCGAGGCGGCCGAGGCCCTCGTGGCGGCCCTGGACCAGCAGAAGCCCATCGAGACGACCTGGCTCGAAATCCGGGAGCTGGAGCACAAGGGCGACGCGATCGCCCGGGACCTCTTCGAGGGCTGGCCCCCGGCCCGCGGGGCGGGCGACGACGGCGGGGCCCTCAAGACCCTCATGGGCTACCTGGACGACGTGCTGGACGCCATCGAGGCCGCGGCGGCGCGCCTCGCGATCCACCGCGTGCGGAGGCCCATCCCGGCCGCCCGCCGTCTCGGGCAGATCGTGCTGGAGTCCGCCCGCGAGCTCCACCAGGCCGTCCGCCAGGCCCGCCACCTCCACGACGTCTTCCCCCACACCCGCGCCCTCCACCGCCTGGAGAACCAGGGGGACGACGTCCTGCGGGACGCCATCGAGGCCCTCTTCACCGGCCGCAAGGGGGCCCGGGAGATCATCAAGTGGAAGGACATCTGCGAGACGCTGGAGATGGGCACCGACCGCTGCGAGGACATCGCCAACCTCCTGGAGACCATGGTGGTCCAGGCGGGGGCCGAGGACACCCTGGCGGCCGGGCGGGTGAGCATGGACATGCAGCGTCACGAGGTTACGGTGGGCGGCGAGCCCGTGGCGCTCTCCACCAAGGAGTTCAACCTCCTGCACCTCCTGCTCCGGCACCAGGGCAAGGTGGTGCGGCGCGAGCGGCTCATCACCGAGGTGTGGGGCGAGGACTACATCGGGGACACCCGCACCCTGGACACCCACATCGGCTGGCTGCGGAAGAAGATCGAGCCCCGGGGAGACGTCCGCATCGTCTCCGTGCGGGGCGTCGGGTACCGCCTGGACCTCGCCCCGGGACGGACCTAGCCCGGGACCACCCGCGCGTCCGGCATCGGGAGCCCGAAGCGTCGGGCGACCTCCTCGAGGTCCCTCCACGTCCGGTCGGGGATCGGAATCCCCTCGACCTCCCGGCGCCGGCGGCTGAGGGCCTCGGGCTCGCCCGGGAGCAGCACCTCGTCGCGGCCCGGGGCGGGCGGCTGCGCCTTGGCGGCGGCCAGGGTGCCGTCCACGAGGGCCCGGTACCGGTCCGCGTCGCCGAAGCCGGCCGGGTCCACCACGCACAGGAACACCCCGCCGACCCTGCCGGCGGCGGGGGCGTCCGGCCGGGTCACGCGGGCCGCGGCCAGCGTCGGCTCCGGGTCGTCGATGATGGCCAGGGCTCCCAGGAGCGCGGAGCTCAGGGCGAGGCCGTACCCTTTGTGCCCGGCCACCTCGCCCCCGAGCGGCAGGAGCAGCCCCCCCGCGTAGAAGGCGTCCGGGTCCTGGGTGGGCCGGCCGGAGGCGTCGACGATACACCCGGGGGGGAGCTGTTTGCCCGCGGCCCGAGCGACCCGGATCTTCCCCTCGGCGATCATCGAGGTCGCCCCGTCGAACACCATGGCCCGCTCGCGGCCCGGGACGCCCACCGACCACGGGTTGGTGCCGAAGAAGGGTGCCCGTCCCCCGTAGATGACCACCCCGTCGACGCCCGGTCCCGCAGCCCCCACGGTGACGAGGGCGATGAGCCCTGCCTGGGCCGCCCGCTCCGTGTACTCCCCCACCCGCCCGATGTGCATGGAGTGGCGCACCACCGCGGCCGCCAGGCCGTGGTCCCGGGCCCGCTCCATGGCCCACGCGAGGGCGAAGGCGGTGGAGACCTGCCCGAATCCCCGCCCCGCGTCCACCACGGCCGTCACCGGGGTCTCCCGCAGGAGCCGGGGCTTCGCGGCCGGGCGCAGCTCCCCGCGGTCGGCCTCGGCCACGTACTGCATGACCCGGATGACCCCGTGGGAGTCGTGGCCCGAGAGGTTGGCGCGGACCAGGTGCCGCGCCACCTCGTCGGCGCTGGCGGCGTCGGCCCCGAGGGCGCGGCAGACCTCGGCGACGAAGGTGCGGAGCGGTTCCGGTGCACACACGCGGGTCCCCTGGTCCATGTCGTCTCCTTCCTGCTGACCGCCGGGAGAGTGATGGCGTCCGGTAGGGCGGCTCCGTCTTCCTCTATTTAGGCGCGCCGCGGACGCTTCCTCCGGTCCCGCCCATGAGGATCCCCGCCTCGGGGTCGAAGACGACCCGGACGCGCGCGCCCTGCGGGTACGCCCGCCGGGCCGTCCCCGGGACGTCGACGCTGAGGTAGTCCCCCTCCACCTCCACGACGAACCGCACCACGGGCCCGAGGAAGGTCCTGGTCACCACGCGTCCCGACAGGGCGTTCAGGCCCGGCGAGGCCGGGGCCTCCCCCTCCGGCTCCATGGCCATGGCCTCGGGGCGCACGAGGAGCACGCCCCCGCGCCCGGCGGGAACAGGGCGGCGAGCCGGGAGGCGGAGGAGGTGGCCGCGGTACTGGAAGGTCCCGTCCGGCCCCACGACCCCCGCAAGCTGGTTCATGGAGCCCACGAAGCTGGCCACGAACTCCGTGCGGGGGTCGCCGTACACCTCTTCGGGAGGGCCCACCTGCTCGATCCGACCGCCGGACATGACGGCCACCCGGTCGGACAGGGAGAGGGCTTCCTCCTGGTCGTGGGTGACGTAGAGGGCGGTGATCCCGAGCTGGGTCTGGATGCGCCGGATCTCCGCCCGGAGCGCCACCCGGACCTTGGCGTCCAGCGCCGAGAGCGGCTCGTCCAGGAGGAGGATCCGGGGCTCGATGGCGAGGGCCCGGGCCAGCGCCACCCGCTGCTGCATGCCGCCCGACAGCTGGTGGGGGTAGCGGTCCCCGGCGTCCGCGAGCCCCACGAGGTCCAGGAGGTCGCCGACGCGCCGGCGGATCTCCGCGGCGGGCCGGCGGGCGATCCGCAGCCCGTAGGCGATGTTCTCGGCGGCCGTCATGTTGGGGAAGAGGCTGTAGCTCTGGAACACCATGCCGATGCCGCGGCGTTCGGGGGGGAGCGCCGTGATGTCCCGCCCGTCGAGGCGGACGCGCCCGCGGTCGGGCACCTCGAACCCCGCGACGATCCTCAGCGTCGTCGTCTTCCCGCACCCGCTGGGGCCCAGGAGAGACACGAGCTCGCCCCGCTCGACGGCGAGGGTGACCCCGGCCACCGCCGCGGTGTGCCCGTAGGCCTTGTGGAGGTCCTCCAGCTCCAGGTAGGGCATGGCTACTTGAGGGCGGCCTGCACCTGCCCCGGGGCCCGGCGGCTCGCCGCCAGGAAGACCACCGAGGACCCCCACGTGATGAGGAAGGAGAGGATCGCGATGGCCGCGCCGTACTTGGGATCGCTCCGCCACACCTGGTTGAGGTAGAGCGGGTAGGTCTCGTAGGCGGAGCCCACGAGGAACAGGGCCAGCGTGAACTCCCCCATCACCAGGGAGAAGGTGAGGAGCGCCGCGCTCACCACGCCGGGCCACACGTTGGGGACGATCACCGTGAGGAACCGCTGGGTCCACCGGGCGCCGAGGCTTTGGGCCGCCTCGCTCAAGGTCTGCGCGTCGATGGCGCCCAGGGCGTTCTCCACGGCCCGGTAGGTGAAGGGCATCGCCAGGACGCCGTAGGCCAGCGTGAGGAGCTGCGGGGTCCCCGTGAGGACGAGGGGCGGACGGGAGTAGAGCTGGATGAGCCCGAGCGCCAGGGTCACGGCGGGGACCACGAAGGGGAGGAACGCGACGAACTCCAGGACCGGCTTCAGCCACCGGGCGCGGGTGTGGACCCAGTAGGTCGTGAAGGTCACGAGGGCGACCGTCACCGCGACGGTGGCGGCCGCCAGCGCCAGGGAGTGGCCCATGTAGGTCTGAAACTCCCGGTCGGAGACCGCCTGGAGGTAGTGGGCCAGCGTGAAGCGGGGGCCGTCGAAGAAGGTGAACTGGAGGATCCCCACGAGCGGCAGGATCAGGTAGGCGAAGAAGGCGAGCACCACCGCCCACCCCGTCACCGCATCCACCTCCGGGCCGTGCGGTTGGCGGCCTGGTAGACGAGGATGGCGGCTCCCACGACGGCCGTCATGCCCACCCCCAGGGCGTTGGCCAGCCCGGCGTCAAAGGTCACGTCGCCGTTGATGAGGGTCCCGATCCGCAGCGTGATGAGGTTGATGGCCCCGCTGCTGAGGCTGTAAGCGGTGGCGTAAGCGCCGAAGGCGTTGGCGAAGAGCAGCGCCGCGGCCCCGGCGAGGGAGGGGGCGAGCACCGGGAGCCCGACGTCCCGCCAGTACTGCCAGGGCGACGCCCCGAGGATGCGCGCGGCCTCCCGCCACTCGGACCGGAGCCCGTGCATGGCGGGCACCGCCAGCAGGACCATGAGGGGGAGCTGGAAGTAGGCGTACACGAGGACCAGCCCGTAGTAGGAGTAGATGGCAAACCCCAGGTCCGTGTACAGGTTGACGTGGAAGAGCCTCTGCACGAGAACCGTCACCCACCCCACGGCCCCCAGGGTCGTGATGAACGCGAAGGCGAGCGGCACCCCGGCGAAGTTGCTCGTGACGGTGCAGAAGGTCACCACCAGGCCCTGGTGCCGCCGCACCGCCCCGTGGACGACGGCGTAGGCGACCGCCGTCCCGAGCAGCACCCCGAGGAGGGCCGTCTCCAGGGAGAGCAGGATGCTGGTCCGGAAGGCGCTGAGGTACTGGGGGGCCAGCGCCCGGCGGAAGTTGTCGAGCCCCACGCCGCCGTGGGCGAGCGTGAGGGCGCCGGCCACCATCTTGGCCACCGGCAACAGGAGGAAGAGGCCCACGAAGAGACCGAAGGGGAGGACCCCCGCTAGGGTGGCGGCCGCCCGGGCCAGGCGCAGGTGGAGCGGAAAGCTGGGGGGATGGTGGACGCGGGGGACTGCGAGGCTCATGGGAGGATGCGACTCCCGCGGGGGCGGACAGGCCCCGATCGCCCCCCTGCCCGCCCCCCGGAGCTTCTCGCTACTGTCCCATGACCTTCGGTCCCCACTGCTCGTTGACGACCTTCTGCGCCTCGTCCAAGGCCTTGAGGTCGGTGAGGTATACCACGTGCGCGAGCGACGACGCGGGGGGGAGTTTCGCGGCCAGGGAGGCCGGGACCTTCAACTTGCTGATCCGGACGGGCGTCGCGTAGCCCTCGAGGAGGCCCAGCTGGCCCTCGTCGCTGAACAGGTACTCCTGGAACAGCCGGGCCGTGTACGGGTGAGGAGCCCAGCGGTTGATGACGGAGACGTAGGGGGAGGCCACGGACCCGTCGGAGGGGATGACGACCTCGTAGCGGGGCCCTCCCTTCGCCAGGACAGCGTCCCTGTCGGCCAGGTTCAGGAAGGTCCACCGGATGGCGATCCCCGCCTCCCCGGTCTGCATGGAGGCCAGTTCCGCCTTCACCGGGATGAAGTTGCCCGCCTTCTTGAGCTTGGCGAAGAACTCGATGCCCGGCTCCACGTTGCTGACGCTCCCCCCGTTGGCGTAGGCCGCCGAGATGACGGCGCCGAAGGCGTCGAACGCCTGGCGGGGGTCCTGGTCGATGGCGATCATGTTCCTGTAGGCGGGATCCAGGAGGTCCTTCCAGGCGTGGGGGATCTTCTTCACCCGCGCGGTGTTGACGGCGAAGGACATCGCGCCCGAGTACTCCGCGACCCAGTAGCCGTTGGGATCCTTCAGGTTGGCCGGGATGTCCGCCCAGTGGGAGTTCTTGTAGGCCTGGACGAGCCCCTTCTGCACGGCCACGGGACCCCACTTGAAGCCCACGTCCCCGATGTCCCCCACGGGGTGGTCCTTCTCGGCCTCAAACTTCTGGAGCTCCTGGGCCGAGCTCAGGTCTCCCTCGGGCTTGTAGATGGACGTGACGCCGTACTTGCGCTTGAACCCGGCGAAGATCCCCTCCCAGTTCGCCCAGTCGGGGGGCATGCCGTAGGCGTGCAGCTGGAGGCCCTCCTTCTTGGCGCCCGCCAGGAGCTGGCTGATCGGGAGAGGCCCGGTCATCGACGCCCCTTCCGCCGCGTGGTCGAGCCGTGGCCCAAGGACCGCGGCCAGGCCCGCCGCCCCTGCCCACTGGAGGAACCTGCGGCGCGTCAGCGCCTCCAGGTCTCGATGGAACCGTGCTTCCCCTGCGCTCCCCTTCATGTGCTCCTCCCCTCCGGGATCCTGTCCCCGGGAGACGCCTGAATAATGTCCAATTTTAGACCATTAGATTCCCCCCGCCCGGGGACAAACCCTCCTCCGGAGGCCCCTCCCCTCTCCTCGGGCCCCCACGAGAGAGAGGCGTCCCCCGCGACCCCCGCCCAAAGCTTCAATAATGGAGTAACAGACGGGGACAGCGGGCAGACCGTGCCTCACAGATCCGGGGCGAGCACGTACACGGCGGGAGGGCGGTCCGGGTCAGGCGGGGCCGGCAACCGGGCCTATCTCCGAGACGGATCAGAAGATCCCTCCGCAGGCGTCCCGTGCCCGGGTGGATAGACGAGGGCCTCGGTCCCCTTCCGACCATGCCCGACTCCACGAGCCCGCGCAGCGGATGGCGGAGTGCTTCGCCGGAATCTCTCCGCGCTGAGCTACTGGGAGTACGGCCTGCGCGGAGGCTGTTCCCGAGGCGCCCGGAGTGAGTCGCTTGAATGTGTCCCGGCAGTACATTCAGGCGACGCCCCGGACAATGCAGGATCCCCACGAGCACCCCTCGAGGGGAATGCTCTGGTCGCCCTCATCCGCCGAGCCGACCTCTATAGAGGATCCGTCCTCCCGTCCACCCACCGGGCCACCGAGGGGAGGGCCCCAGCCAGCACCCGGGGCATGGCAGGAGGGGCGATGGGCGATCCTCCTCTTCCGTACCCCCCCTCTCCCCCTCGACTCCCTCGGATCTGCCTTGCCTGCCTCCCCTACCTTGTGGTGTACCCGTGCCCTCACGCCCGCGATGGAGGACCTTGCCCCGCGCCCTTCCCGCCGCCCGGAGCGGGGCGCGCTGCGGCCTGCGGCCGGGTGGCCCGACGCGTCGCGCTGCCCAGGACGGAGGCCAGTCCTTCCAGCCAGCGCGCAAACCCGCCCGGTTCCCGAGCGCGGGCGACATGCTCCGCGAAGCTCCGCAACGCGGCGGCCATCCCCACGTCCCGGCCAGCGGCCTTGCTGAGGATCCACTTGTGGTCGGCGAGGTAGACGAACACGTCTCCGGCCGACCGCCCGGGGAACCGCCGCAGGAGGTGCCGGAAGGCGGGGTCGTGCACGGTGGGCACGTAGATCCGCGCGTACCACTCGCGGGCGGCGGCCCGCACTGACGTGTGCCCGCTCTCCCTCCGGTAGTCCTCGATCCACCGGAGCAGCTTGGGGTACTGCCCGACCTCGTGGAGCACGATGGTCGTGATGCCCGTGCGCTTCTCAAAGAGCAATCGCTCCCGCGCCACCACGTCCTCGGGCCGGTGCCCCTCGGGGAGGTACGCCACCACCTCGGCGTCGACGTACTGCTGTCCGGCGAGGCGCGCCGCGGCGACGCGGTGGTGGCCGTCGGCGATGAAGTACTCGTGCCCGATCCGGTACAGGAGGACGGGCGGGAGCACCTCTCCCTGGTCGAGCGCCCGCACGAGGCGCCGGACACGGGAGGGCGTGAGGCCGCGGCCCGGCCGGAGGCCCCCCGGAAAGTACCGGGCCCGGCCCACGCTCCCCACGATCTCGTCCACGGGCACCTGGATGATGCCGACCGGGCGGGCTGCCAGGGCGCCGAGGGACCGCTGGACCTCCTGGAATTCCTTGAGCCGTTCCGTCATGAGACGGAGTCCTCCGCTGGGACACGCGGACGTTCCCCCGGGCCGCGCGTCGGGACCGAAATCACGGGAAGGGGTGTATCACCGGTCCCGGCCGGGGATCCCTGCGCGGGCCCGGGCCGGGGAGGCGACGAGGCGGTCCGAGGCGGGCGGGGCCTGCCACGGGAGGAGGACCGACCGGAAGGCGTTGACCACGCGGGTCGTCGCCACCGTGGTGACCCGCTCCGCCCGCGGCACGTAGCACAGGTGCGTGTGCCCGTGGACGAAGTACCGAGGCCGCAGGGCGTGGAGCAACTGGCGAAACACGCGGAACCCCGTGTGGGCCGGGTCCGTGCCGTCGTGGACGCCATAGGGCGGGGCATGCGCCAGCACGAGGTCGGCGCCCCGGGCCCGCCAGAGGGCCGGCCTGGTCCGGACCACGCGCCACCACATCTCCCGCTCCGTGTACTGCACGCCTTGGCCGTTGTACCAAAGGGAGCCCTCGAACCCGAGGATGCGCACGCCGGCGACGGTGACGAGACGGCAGTCCACGTCGTCCCCCGGGGGCGGCGCGTCCCGGTACCGGAGGTCGTGGTTTCCCCGGACGTAGAGGAGCGGGACCGCAAACCGGTCGGCCAGGGCCTCCAGGTAGTCCGCCGGCAGGTCCCCGCAGGACAGGATCAACCGGACGTCGGCCAGACGCTCCGGACGCGGATCCGCGAGGAGCGTCTCGTCGACCTCATCGCTCACGGCCAGGATGTGCACCGGCCTCTCGGACTCCTCCACTCCCTCTCTGAGGACCCGCCGCCGGCTCCGGTCCGGGGGCGGAGACCCTCCACCATCATATCACGGGATCCTCTCCCCTCCCCGGTCACGGGAACGAGGCGAGCGCGTCCTCGAGAAGGCGCAGGAAGGCGGGGCGATCGAGGGTCACCCCCACGCGGGCGTTGGGGGGCTCGCCGCGGGGAGGTCCCCCCTCCGCCGCCGCCGGGTTGAACGCCGGCACGTGCCGGACGTCGCACACCGTCATCCCCCGGGTGTGCTCGCCGCGGAGCTCCACGGCCACGTGGGCGGGGACCCAGGAAATGGGGGAGGGCTCCAGCAGGATCGCCACGGCGCAGGGGTCGTGGAGCAGGCATGAGGCCGTCCCGGCCGCCTCCCTCTGGCGGCGCAGGGAGAACCCCAGGAGGCTCGCGATCGCCCGCGCGGTGCGCGTCCCGAGGGCCCCCAGGCGCTCGATGTCCGCCTCGCCGAGCCCCGCCTGCCGCGTCACGTTGAGGCCGCACATCCACAGGGGCACCCCGCTCCGGAACACCGCGGCCGCGGCCTCCGGGTCGACCCACACGTTGAACTCCGCGGCGGGCGTCACGTTCCCGAGCGTCACCGAGCCTCCCATGAGGCTGACCTCCCGGATCCGGCCCATGATGTCGGGAGCGAGCCGGAGAGCCACGGCCAGATTGGTGAGAGGGCCCGTGGCGATGATCGTGACTCCCTCCCGGGAGCGGACGGTGTCGATGAGGAAGTCCACCGCGTGGCGCGCCTCCACGGGCGCCCGGGGCGGGGGAAACTCGTAGCCCGCAAGCCCGCCCGGGCCGTGGATCTCCAGGGCGTGGACCGGCGGCTGGACCAGGGGCGCCGCGCACCCGCGCGCGACGGGGAGGCGGAGCCCGGCGAGGTCCACGATGCGCCGCGCGTTGAGCGTCGTCAGGTCGACGCTGGCGTTTCCGGCCACGGTCGTGACGCCGAGGACCTCGAAGTGACGTGCGGCCAGAAGGATCGCCACCGCATCGTCGTGGCCGGGGTCACAGTCGAGGATGACGGGCCTGCGGTCCACGGCTCCCTCCCCCTGTCGTCGTCCCGCTCACCCCGGGGGAGCGGGAGGGCGCTGCGGCGGCCAGGTCCACTTCCCCAGCACGGCGGGGTACCGGGCGCCGGTCGCGCGCGGGAGGTTCCCCGCCCACCCCATGAGGCTCGCATGCCCCAGCAGCGCGAAGCTCACGGCCTCCTTCGCGTCCGCGGGGATCCCCCACTCGTCGATGCGTCGGAGGCGCAGGGGGCTCACGGCCCGCGCCAGGTGGTCCATGAGGGCCGGGTTGTGCACGCCCCCGCCGGAGACGACGATGTCCGCCACCTCGTGGAGCGGTCGGACGAACCGGGCGAGGTTGCGGGCGATGGATTCGGCCACGAAGGCGGTCATGGTCGCGACGAGGTCGTCCGGGGGGAGGCCCCCGAACCGGGCGAGGAGGGTCTCGAGGAAGGGCCGCCCAAACTGCTCGTGCCCCGCGGTCTTGGGAGGAGGGGCCTCGATAAAGGGGTGCTCAAGGACGGCCGCGAGGACGTCCTCGCGGACCCTCCCGCGCCTGGCCCGCACGCCGTCCCGGTCCATGGACTCGCGTCCTCCGGTGTAGTGGCGGACGAGGCCGTCGATGACCATGTTGGCCGGGCCGCAGTCGAACGCGGAGACGTCCTCCCACCGCCCCCCGGCCGGGAGGACGGTGAGATTGGCGATGCCGCCGAGGTTGAGGGCGATCCGCCCGACCTCGCCGGCGAGGAGGAGGACGTCCGCGTAGGGGACGAGGGGGGCGCCCTGCCCGCCCGCGGCGATGTCGCCGGCGCGGAAGTCGGCCACGACCGGCCGGCCCGTCCGCTCGGCGATGACGGAGGGCTCCCCGATCTGCAGGGTCGACGCCCGGCCCCAGGGATCCGCAGGATCGGGGCGCCCCACGTGGGCCACCGTCTGGCCGTGGGAGGCGATGAGGTCCACCTCCTCGATCCCCCGGCCGCCCGCGGCGGTTGCGGCCTCGGCGGCCGCGGCGAAGAGCTCGCCGAGGAGGTAGTGGAGCTGGGCCAGGCGCTGGGTCGCCGCGGCCTCGGTCGACACCCGCACCACGCGGTCCCGCACCTCGGGAGGATACGGGAGGACCGCGTGGGAGAGGAGGCGCACCGCGGGCCGCGCCTCCCCCACAGGCCACCCGGAAGGTGCGGGGCCGCCGCCCCGGTCGGTCACCTCGACGAGGGCCGCCGCCACGCCGTCGGCGGACGTCCCCGAGATCAGCCCCACGATCCGCTTCGTCGGCTTTGCCCGGAGCTCGGCGATCACGGGGCGGCACCCTCCAGGGCCCGGCGGAGGGAGCCGCCCGCCCGCGCGAGGAGGGAGTCCGCCTGAGCGGCGTCGACGCCTCGGGCCAGCATGACCGCGGCCACCGGAACGCGCCACCCCGCTTCGGCGAGGGCGCGCTCCGCGGCCTCCTCGCTCGCCCCTGCGATGCGCACCAGGATCCGGACGGCCCGGGCCCGCAGCTTGGCGTTCGTGGGGCGGAGGTCCACCATGAGGTTTCCGTAGACCTTGCCGAGCTCCACCATGGCGAGCGTGCTCAGCATGTTCAGCACCAGCTTCTGGGCGGTGCCCGCCTTGAGGCGCGTGCTCCCCGCGATCACCTCCGGGCCGGTGACGGGGACGATGGCGAGGTCGCAGCGGGCCTCGAGGGGGGAGCCCGGGGCGCAGGCCACCCCCACGGTGAAGGCCCCCCGCTCCCGCGCCCTCGCGACCGCCCCCAGCACGAAGGGAGTCCGCCCGCTGGCCGTGACGCCCACGACGCAGTCCCCGGGCCCCACGCCGCGCAGGTCCACCTCGCGGCCCCCCGCCTCGGGGTCGTCCTCGGCGGCCTCCACGGCCTCACAGAGCGCCCGCGGGCCGCCGGCGATGACGGCCTGGACCACGGAGGGCGCCACCCCGAAGGTCGGAGGGATCTCGGCGGCGTCCAGCGCCGCGAGCCGCCCGCTCGTCCCGGCCCCCACGTAGAGGAGGCGCCCGCCCCGGCGGAGCGCATCCGCGATGCGGCCGACGGCGGCCACCACCTGGGGCAGCACCGCACCGACGGACTCGGGGACGCGCCGGTCCTCGTCGTTCATGAGGCGCGCCCGCTCGAGGAGCGGGAGGCGGTCGAAGTCGGCGGTCCGGGGGTTTGGGGCTTCCGTGGAGGGGTCAGAGAGGCTCATCGGTCCTTCCTCCCGAGGCGGGTCACAGGTGGAGCCGCGGGTCGAGCCAGTCGCGCAGTCCGTCGCCGAGGAGGTTGAACCCCAGGACGACGAGGGCGATGGCCGCGCCCGGCGCCACGGCCGTCCAGGGGGCCGTCACCATGACGCGGCGGGCCTCCGCCAGCATGTTCCCCCAGGAGGGCGTGGGCGGCTGCGTCCCCAGGCCGAGGAAGCTCAGGGCCGACTCGGTGAGGATGGCGAGCGAGAGCGTGAGCGAGGTCTGGACCGTGAGGGGGGCGGTGATGTTCGGCAGGACGTGGCGGACGAGGACGCGGGCCGGTGTGGCCCCGAGGGCCCCCGCGGCTTCCACGTACTCCAGGCCCCGGACGGCCAGCACCCCCGCCCGGCTCACCCGGGCGAACTGGGGGGTGTACACGATGCCGATGGCCACGACGACGGTCCCCACCGTGGTCCCGGCCACGGCCATGATGGCGAGGGCCAGCAGGACGGCGGGGAAGGCGAAGATCACGTCCATGGCCCGCATGAGGACGTGGTCCAGGGCCCCTCCCGCGTACCCCGCCAGCATGCCGGCCGTCCCTCCCGCCCCGAGGGCGAAGGCCGTCGAGGCGAAGGCGACGCCGAGGGAGATGCGCGCGCCGTACAGGAGCCGGCTCAGCACGTCCCGCCCGAACTGGTCGGTCCCGCAGGGGTGGGCCCGGCTCGGCGGCGCCAGGAGCGTCTGCGGGGCCATCTGGAAGGGGTCCGCCGGCGCGAGGACGGGCGCGCCGGCCGCCAGGAGAACGTAGGCGGCGACGATGAGAGCGCCCGCCGCCGCGAGCGGCGCTCCTCGAGACCGCAGGACTCCCCCCCTCACCCGTACCTCACCCGCGGATCGACGAGCGCGTAGAGGACGTCCACCCCGAGGTTTATGAGGACGAACAGCACCGCGATGACGAGGACCACCCCCTGGACCACCGGGTAGTCCCGCTGTCCGATGGCGGTGAGGACGAACCTCCCCATCCCCGGGAGGGCGAACACCTCCTCGATGACCACCGTCCCCCCGAGGAGGTACCCCGCCTGAAACCCCACCACGGTGATGAGGGGAATGAGCGCGTTGCGCAGGGCGTGCCGCGTGATGACGAGCCTCTCCCGCACCCCCTTCGCCCGGGCCGTCCGCACGTACTCCTGGCCGAGCACCTCGAGGAGCGAGGAGCGGACGAACCGCATGAAGACCGCCGCGAGCGCGACCCCCAAAGACAGGGCGGGGAGCGCCATCACCGTGAGGTTCCGGACGGGGTCCGCGAGGAACCCCACGTAGACCCCGATGGAGGCGAGTGGCGACACGGTGCTGAGCAGGAGGAGCAGCATCGTGGCGAGCCAGAAGTTCGGGACGCTCAGCCCGAGGAGGCCCAGGACCCGCACCCCCGCGTCCACGGCCGACCCGCGCCGCACCGCCGCGGCCACGCCGACCGGCAGGGCCAGGGCGAGGGCCAGCGTGAGCGCGAGGGCGGTGATCTCCGCGCTGACCGGCAACCGCGCCAGGATGTCCGGGAGGACGGGGCGGCTCGTCCTCAGGGAGACCCCGAAGTCTCCCCGGAGGAGGTGGCCCACCCAGTCCACGTACTGCAGGGGGAGGGGCCGCGCCAGCCCGAACAGGCGCCGGAGCTCCTCCAGCTGGGCCGGCGTCATGTCCACCTGGGTGCCCACGAACATCTGGACCGCGTTCGCGGGCAGCATGTGGATCAGGAGGAAGACCACGACCGACACGCCCCAGAGGACGGGGACCGCCGTGAGGAGCCGGGCCAGGAGGTAGGCGCGCACGGGAGCCCCCTACCCCTGCCCCCGGCGCGGCCGGGACGGCCCCTCCCCCCGGGCGGCGCGCCGGGTCACCGCGCGACCGACGTCTGCTCCAGGGAGGTGAGCGCCCCGGTGGGGATGACCTGGAAGCCTCTCACGGAGCGCTGGAGCACCTGGGTCTCCATGGGCGTGTAGAGGAACACCGCCGGCGCCTCCTTCACGAGGAGCCTCTCCAGCTCGTGGTAGATGGGCCGGCGCTCGGCGAGGGTCAGGTGGACGCGCCCCCGGTCCAGGAGCCGGTCCACGGCCGGGTCCTTGAACAGGAAGTTGTTGACCGCCCCGGTGCTGTAGAAGGTCCGGTACAGGAAGCGGTCCGGGTCGGGGTCGCCCCCTCGCAGCTCGACCATGGTGTCGAAGTCGCGCTTCACCCACAGGGTGATGTACTGCCCCCACTCCACGTTCTCGATGCTGGGGTTGAGGCCGACGGCTCGCAGCTGGCTCTGGATCACCTGCGCGACCGCCAGGCCGCCCTCGTAGGTCGGGGAGGCGGTGATCTTGAAGGCGGCCCCGAGGGCCCCGGCCTCCTGCAGCATCCGCCGGGCCCGCGCCGGATCCGGATGGTACTCGGGGAATTCGCGCACGGGCAGGGCCCACAGCCTGTCCGGTGCCGGGATGGGCCCGCTCACCACCCCGAGCCCGAACTCGGCCGCGTTGACGATCGCCTGACGGTCGATGGCGAAGGCGATGGCCTGGCGGACGCGCGGGTCCGTGAAGGGCGGCCGCGTCGTGTTGAAGGAGAAGATCCGGAGGTTCAGGCTGGGCGCCTGGAGCACCTGGAGCGCCCTGTCGGCCAGGGCCTGCTTGACGACGCTCCCGTCGGAGATGGTGGCCATGTCCAGGCTCCGGGCCCGCACGCCGGCCAGCAGCGACGCCTGCTCGGGGATGACCCGGAACACCACCTCGTCCACCCGGGGGAGCCCCCGCTTGAAGTAGTGGGGGTTTCGCACGAGGCGCATGAAGTTGTCGGGGACCCACTCGGCCAGCATGAAGGGGCCCGTCCCGGCCTCGGCCTTCTGGAGGTCCCCGAGCTTGAGGACTGCGGCCTTCTCCACGATGGCGGCGTTCCCGGAGGCCAGGCCCGAGAGCAGCGACGCCAGGGGGTACTTGAGGTGGAGTCGCACCGTGTACCGGTCCGGGGCCGTCACGCTGTCCACGGCGTCCAGGTACGACCGCCCCGGCGACGCCGTCTTGGGGTCGAGGATGCGCTGGATCGTGTACACGACGTCCTCGGACGTCATCTCGGCCCCGTCGTGGAACCGCACCCCCTTCCGGAGGTGGAAGACGTAGGTCCGGGCATCCGGGGTGGTCCAGGACTCCGCCAGGTCGCCCACGATGTGGAGGCCCGCATCGTAGGTCACGAGCCTGTTGTAGAGGAGGTCCAGGCGGCGGAAGGAGGAAAAGGCCGTGACCTTGGTGGGGTCGAGGCCGACCACTTCCTGGTCGACGCCGAGGGTCAGGGTCGTCCGGCCCGCAGCCCCCTCGGCACCCCCCAGCGCGGGGAGCACCGCGAGGACCGCAGCCAGAGCCACCAGGAGCGCGGGGTAGGGCGGGCGTGCTCTCATGTCTCGCCTCCTCCGGGGTCGTCAGGGTAGATCGGGCCGAGGGTCTTCCGGTAGAGCACCTCCGTGATCCCCCGGCAGAGATAGTCGGGGATGTCGCCGGCCGGCCGGTAGCCCCGGCGCTCGTAGAAGCGCCGGGCGTGGGCGTTCGTGGCCGTCACGAGGAGGAAGACGTTGGGGCCGGTCCGGAAGATCGCCTCCTCGGCCGCCCCCAGGAGCCGGCTCCCCACGCCCTTCCCCTGGGCGCCCTCCGCGACGGCGAGCAGGCGGATGTAGCCGCTGTGGTCGAAGGTCCCCCGGAGGCTGTACACGACGCACCCGAGGAGGCATCCGGCGTCGTCCGCGACGTAGGCGTGGGCCTCGCCCCGCGCCACCCTCCCGAACACCGCCCGCGCGCGCTCGGGCGTCAGGCGGTACTGCCGCCACAGGGGGATCTCCAGGAGCAGCGCCGCGCACGCGTCCACGTCTCCGGGAGCGAAGGGGCGCACCGTCATCGGTCTTTCGGTTTCTCCGCGCCGCCGGCCCGCACCTGTCGCTCCCGCCTCACCCCTTGAGCGCCCCCGCCGTGAGGCCCCGGATGAACTGGCGCGACATGAGCACGTAGAGCAGCAGGACCGGCGCGGCCGCCACCGTCAGCCCGGCGAACACCAGGGCCCAGTTGGTCTGGAACTCCCCGAAGAAGACCGTGAGGCCGAGCGGGAGCGTCTTCAGGCGGTCCTGGTGGATGAACACGAGGGGGAAGAAGAAGTCATTCCAGATGGGGATGATGTTGTACACGGTCACGATGGCGAGCGCGGGCCGCAGGAGGGGCAGGACCACCCGGAGGAGGACGCCCAGCTCCCCGGCCCCGTCGATGCGCGCCGCGTCGTCCAGCTCCTGGGGGACGGTGTGGAGGAATCCCGCCAGGATGAAGATGGCGCTCGGGAGCCCTGAGGCGCTGTACACGAGGATCAGCGACCAGAAGGTGTCGAGGAGGCCGAGGTCCCGCATCATGACAAAGAGCGGGATCACCGCGAGGCGGATGGGGACCATGATGCCGCTCAAGAAGAAGACGAAGAGGAGCTCGTTGCCGCGGAACCGGTACCGGCCCAGGGCGAAGGCCGCGAGCGTCCCGGCCCCGAGGATCACCGCCATGGAGGCGGCGGTGACGACCACGCTGTTCTGGAAGTACACCCCCACGTGGGCCGTCCCCCAGACCTCGGCGTAGTTCTGCCACCGCGGAGCGCTCGGGAGCGCAAAGGGACGCTGGAAGATCTCCCGGGTGGTCTTGAGGGAGGAGACGACCATGTAGGCGAGCGGGAGGAGCACGAGGAGGGCGTTCGCGGCCAGGACCCCCTGCACCAGCGCGGCCGAGAGGACCCGGGCGATCGCCTGCCGCCTCACAGGCTCACCTCTCGCCGCCTCAGGTACACAGCCCCCAGGCCGGCGGTGACGAGGATCAGGGCGAACATCACCACCGCGATCGCCGACCCGATCCCCACGTCGGGATTGCCCGTGTCGACGGAGCCGAAGGCGGACCGGTAGAAGAGGAGGCCCAGGACGTCCGTGGCGTGGTCCGGCTCCCCGGTCACCCCCTGCATCACGTACGGCAGCTCGAACCAGTTGAAGGCGCCGATGAAGGTGAGGATCACGATGATGTGGACCTGGGGTGCGATGAGGGGGAGGACGACGCGGCGGAAGAGGACCCCGGCCGAGGCCCCGTCGATCCGGGCGGCCTCCAGGTACTCCTCCGGGACCCCCTGGATCCCCGCGAGGAAGACGAGGGTGGGGAACCCGACCCACCGCCACGCGTTGACGAGGACGAGGGAGAGGAGCGCCGTGCGGGGATCGCCGAGCCAGGGGCGGGCGAGCGCCCCCAGCCCCGCGAGGGCGAGGAGCTTGTTGACCGCGCCCCACACGGGGTTGAGGAACAGCTCCCACAGGAAGCCCACGACGACCAGGGAGAGGACGACGGGCATGAAGAAGACGGCCCGGTACAGGGACGCCCCCCACGGCCCTCCGGCCAGGAGCGCGGCGAAGACCATGGCGAGGCCGTTCTGCACGACCATGGTGAGGGCGAAGGTCTCGAGGTTGTGCGAGAAGGCCGCCACCATGCGCTGGGCGTACGGCGGCTGGAGGACGAGCCTCCGGAAGTTCTCGAGGCCCGCGAAGCCCGTCCTCACGATCCCATCCCAGCGGAAGAGGCTGTAGGCCATGGCCGTCACGACGGGATAGACCATGACGGCCCCGTAGAGGACGAGGGCGGGCGTAAGGAAGGCCGCGACCCACAGGGCCCGAGCGGTCCGGTAGGAGGGCCTGAGGGCCCCCCGCCCTCCTCGGGCGGTCACCGGGCGGACCGACGGCAGGGGCTCGCGGGGGGAGGGACTACCGCCCCCGGAAGGGCGCGAACCACGTGGCGAGCCCCCGGGTCACGTCGTCGCCCACCTGCTCCGGGGTCAGCCGCCCGCTCAGGAGGCCCTGGAGGTCGCTCTGGATGAGCTCGCTCCCCGTGGGGCTCTTCCACCGGAATCCCACCAGCATGATGTAGGGGGTCGAGTGGCGCATCCACCCCACGACCTCCTTGAGGAGGGGATCGTGGACCACCACGCCGGGGACGGCGGAGATCTGCTTGAGCTGGTCGGTGAAGGCCTGGCCCCACTCCCGCGTGGCCGTGAACCGGATGAACCGGAGCGCGTCCTCCATGTCCGCCGTCTTGGCGTTCACCCCGTAGTTGCCGTCGTCGAAGCTGCTGATCCACGGGGTCTCCCCCGCGCGGGGGACGGGCCCCGGCGTGACGCCGATGTCGAGGGACGGATTCTGGCTCTGGAAGTACCCGAGCTCCCAGATCCCCCCGATGAACATCGCCGCCTGCTCGTTGATGAAGAGCTGCTGCATGTCGGTGTAGGACACCCCCATGAACCCGGGGGGCATGTAGGGACGGATCTCCAGGAGGTGGGCGAGCGCCCCGGTGAACTGCGGGCTCTTGAAGGTCGTCTGGCCCGTGGTGACCGCGTCGTAGAAGTGCGTCCCGCCGTAGAAGTTCGGGGCGAGGACCCCCATCGCCACCTCCAGCGTCCACCCTTCCTTCGCCCCGTTGGCCAGGGGCGTGATGCCCCGCTCCTTGAGGGTCTTGAGGGCCGCGAGGAACTGATCCCAGGTCCACACGCCCGCAGGGGGCCGGACTCCCGCCCGCGCGAGGAGCTTCTTGTTGTAGAAGATGACCAGGGCCTGCACTGCGAAGGGGACGCCGTAGATGCGGTGGTCCGCCTGGCTGCGGGCGCCGTCGAGCCACTGGCGGGCGAAGCCCTTGAGCTCCGGGACCTTGTCGTCCAGGGGGACCAGGAACTCCGGCCGCGCGAAGGGCTGCAGGGCCCCGTAGGCCCGGAGGTGGACGATGTCGGGCCCCTTGCCCGCCTGCATGGCGGCCGAGAGGACGGTGTTGTACTCCGTCGGCTTGAAGGTCTGGAACTGGATCGACACGCCGGGGTTCCGGGCCTCAAACTTCCTGATCATGCCCTCGTAGAACGCCCGGTCTTCCCCCCTCCAGCTCCAGAACGTGAGGGTGTGCCGCGCCTGGGCTCCGGCGCCGGGCGACCAGCTGCCCGCGGCCACGAGCACGGCCAGGAGCGCCCATCCGATCCGTCTCCCCATGGCTCGCCTCCACCTTTCCCGGATGCCTGGGACGCCTGGGTATTTCGCCCCCGGCGGAGAGGATCCTCGCGCGGTCCCGGGCGCGGGCCTCGCCCCGAGGGAGACCGAGGCGCACCGACGAAACCCATCCTCCGGAGTGTCTCTCCACCCATCCCCGGGCGGACGAGCCCCGGGGGACGCGCCGAAAGGGTCCGGGGGGGAATGAGCGATGGACCTCCGCAGCGAGTGGGTTCGGTACGACTCCTCCGGGACGCCGGTCCCCGCCTACATAGCGTGGCCCTCCCGCGCCCCGGGGCCCCTGCCGGCGATCCTGATCATCCACGAGGTCTGGGGCCTCAACGACCACATCCGCGACCTCGTCCACCGGTTCGTTGCAGCGGGGTACCTGGCCGCGGCCCCGGACCTCTACGCCCACGGCGGCGAGCGCCCCCCCGAGCTCTCCACCGAGCGGATCGCCGCCGTGGAGGCGTTCGTGAGGACGGTCCCTCTCGCCACCCTGATGACGCCCTCCCAGCGCGAAGGGGCCCTGGCACCGCTCCCCGAGCCCCAGAGGAGCCAGATCGCGGGAACACTGGACGTGCTCTTCTCCCCCCACCGCCCCGTGGAACGATTCGTGGCCGACCTCCGGGCCGCTGTCTCCTTCCTCGCCGAGCACCCGATGGCGCGGCGGCAGCGGGTGGGGGCTGTCGGATACTGCATGGGCGGGGGCCTCTGCGCCCTGCTCGCCTGCACCGACCCGCGACTCGCGGCGGCCGCGATCTACTACGGGCAGTCGCCACCCGCCGAGCGCGCCTCGCAGATCTCCTGCCCCGTCATCGGTTTCTACGGGGGGGCCGACTCCCGGATCACCGACGGCGTCCCCGGGTTCGCCGAGGCCATGGGGGCCGCCGGGAAATCCTTCGAGTACGTCGTCTACCGGGGGGCGCCCCACGCCTTCTTCAACGACGAGCACGCCACCTACCGCGTGGACGCTGCCCGCGACGCGTGGGTGCGGACGTTGTCCTTCTTCGCCCGCCACGTCGCGCCCGAGGCGCCAAGCGCCTCCCCCGCTACACGATGAGGAGGGGGGTCACGGGGCTCCCGACCCCGCCTGCGATCCGGAGCGGGGCCGTGACGAACAACCCCTCGGCCACCCCGTCTCGGGCAGGCTGCTCCAGGTCCAGGAACTCGAGGAGGTAACCGCCCAGGTCCCGGAGGAACCGGTCGTGGAACTCCGCCGGGCGGTCGGCGCGGTCGGGCGGGCGCGCCTCGACGGCGGGATTGTCGGCCCCCACCGCGCAGACCCCGCGGTCGGCCAGCCACCGGAGGGCCCGGGCCCCGAGTCCCGGCCACCCGCCCCGTGCGCTGTCCGGGCGCTCGAGGTATTGGGCGATCCACCCGGTCCGGACCAGGAGGACGTCGCCGGGCCGCACCTCCACCCGGGCCTGCAGGAGGGCGCGGTCGAGGTCCTCAGGCTCCACCACGTCCCCCGCCTCCAGCCTCGTCAGGCCCCGCGCCCTCGCCACGTCGGCGAGGACGCCTCGGGCCACGAGGGTCACCCGGTCGATGGCGAAGCGGCTCGTGCCGCGGCTCCCCACGATGTCGCACGGCACGCCGTTGTAGAGGCAGCCCCCGTAGGCCACGTGTGCCAGGGAATCCACGTGGGTGAAGTTGTGGGAGTCGAGCGCGAGGATGTCGATGGCCACCTGACGCCGCGCCGGGCCGGGGTCGTGCCGGACGGTCACCCCGTGGATCATCCCGTCGCGGAGAGGCGACGAGAGGCGGGGCTCCATGGGGATGGCCAGGGGGTACACCGTCCCGCGTCTCACGAGGCCGCATGCGTCCACGATGGCCTGGGGGGTCACCAGGTTCAGCGTCCCCCGCTCGTCGTCCGCGCCCCAGCGGCCCCAGTGGGAGAGATCTTCTTGTGCGCCCATAAACCACCTCGCTCCCCTCACGGATGGAAAGACCCTCAAGGAGACTTCTCGCCCCGCCCCCCAATTCCCCGGGCCGGGAACTTCCCGCGACGGGATACGTTCAGTTAGGGGAAGACCGAGACGCTCCCGTCCGGCCGGGGGGGACGGGCTCCCGGGCGGTGTCCCGCGACGACCCGGGAGGGGGAAGAGCCTCTCGGGGAAAAGAAGAGATGGCGCTTTCGGCGCGCCCGACGGGGCCGCGCCGTCTCCATGACGGGAAGGGGGCTCCCTCGATGCACAAACGGCTACTGGGGATTGTGCTCCTGATCCTCATGACCCTCGGCGGGTCTCGTGTGATGCTCCCGCCCGCGGGGGCCGCCGGAGCTCCGGGCGAGATCACGCTCGGCACGCTCTACGCGTCCTCGGGGCCGTTCGCCAGCATCTCCATGCCGGTGTACTATGGCCTCCGGCTGTGGATCGACCAGAAGAACGCCGAGGGAGGAGTGTTCGTCAAGCCGTTCCACAAGAAGATCCCCCTCAAGCTCATCGCCTACGACGACCAGAGCAGCACGGCGACAGCCGCCACCCTCTACAACCAGCTGATCACCCAGGACAAGGTCGACATCCTCATCGCCGACTCGGGATCGGTCCTCACCTCCGTGGCCGTCCCCATCGCCCGGGACCACAAGATGCTCCTCATCGACCAGACGGGGACGGGGGCCGCGTTCTTCACGAAGGACAACCCCTACATCGTGCTGATCGCGGACCCCGTGTCGAGCATCTGGCCCCGGTACGCCGCCGAGTTCCTCGCAAAGGACGGGGTGGCCCTGGGCATCCGCCGGGTCGCCATGGTCTACGCCACCAACGACTTCACGGGGACCCAGGCGAGCGCCTTCCGGAAGTTCATCAAGGAGAGTGGAGCGCCCCTCCAGTTTGTGTACGACGAGGGGGTACCCACCAACACGTCCAGCTACACGGTGATCATCAACAACATCAGGGCCGCCAATCCGGATGCCGTCATCGAGCTGGGGTACGCGGGGAACGACATCTCCTTCCTCCGCAACCTCCAGGACAGCGGGGTCAAATTCAAGTGGCTGTTTGCCATCTACCCGGGGCTGGAGACCGAACTGCTGAAGAAGGCCGTGGGCACGAAGGCCCTGGACTACGTGTACACCTACGTCCCCTCCTCGGTGATCTCCTACAGGACGAACTTCGGCATGTCCCTCGCCCAGTTCCGGGCGGCCTGGTACGAGAAGTACGCCCACAGCAACGTCGAGTTCGGCTTCAACTCCGTGGCGGGGTACACCACGGGCCTGGTTCTGGAACGGGCCCTGGCCGTCACCCAGAGCTTGGACCAGCTTGCCCTGCGGAAGGCGATCTTCAGCCTCTCGGGGAAGCTGCGGACCCTCGACGGGCTGTTCCAGCTGGATCCCACGGGGGCCCAGATCGGGGAGATCACGCCGCTCGGACAGATCGTCCCCGCGAGCGCGGGCGGCATCAGGTTCGTCATCGTGTACCCGCACTCCGTGGCGACCGGGAAACCCGTGTACCCCGCCCCGTGATCGGCCGGGGAGCGGGCGCCTCCGGCCCCGTCTTGACCCTACGGCCCTAGCCCGCGTTCAGGGAACCACGGGACCCTGACGATGCTGGCCTATGCGCTCCTCGCAGGGCTCCTGTTCGGACTCTACTTCACCCTCGTGGGGCTCGGCCTCAACCTCGTCTTCGGCGTCCTGCGCATCGTCAACCTGGCCCACGGGGACATCCTCATGCTGGGGGCCTTCACGGCCTACTGGCTCTTCACCACCTTCCGCGTGCCCCCCCTCCTCTCGGCCGCGCTGGCCCTTCCCCTCTTCGCGGGCGCCGGCGTCCCCTTCTACTACCTTGTCGTCCCACGGCTCCTCCGATCGCGGGACCCCGAGATGCTCTCGCTCATCTTCTTCTTCGGCCTCTCCCAGATCATCGAGGCGCTCGCGGCCATCGTCTTCGGGACCAGCGAGCGCTCCATCCCCGGCAGTGCCCTCGCCAGAGGCCCGGTCGCGCTGCTCCACCAGACCTTTCCCGCCGCGTGGGTGACAAGCGCCGCCCTCAGTGGGCTGGCCGTCCTCGGAGTCTACCTGTACCTCTACCGCACCCGGCTCGGCTACCTGACGCGAGCCGTCATGGTGCACTGGGAGGAGTCCGTCGCCTCGGGCATCGACGCCCACCGTGTCTCCGCCATCGCCTTTGGCGCGGGCCTCGCCCTGGCGGGGATCGCGGGGGTCCTCGCCCCCTTCATGCTGGGGAGCGTGACCCCGGCCATGGGGGTCGATACCACCATCACCGCCTTCGCCGTGATCGTCATGGGCTCCCTGGGGAGCCCCCTGGGCACCGTGCTGGGGGGGATCCTCTACGGTGTCTCCCTCATGGTGATGCAGACCTACTTCAGCTCCTGGGCGAACCTCCTCCCCTACCTGCTCCTCATCGGCATCCTGCTGCTGCGGCCCAGCGGCCTCCTCGGCCGCCAGATCCGGCGTGCCTAGGCGAGCCCTCTCCCACGTCCTCCTCGTCCTCCTGCCCGTCGTCGCGGCGCTCGCCATCCTCCCCTTCGTGTACTCCAACCACCTCCTCCTCTTCAACTTCATCGTGTTCCTGACGCTCGCCCAGGGGGTCAACGTCCTCTACGGCTTCACCGGGTACCTGCCCTTCGGGTACGTGGGGTTCTTCGGGGCCGGGGCCTACGGATTCTCGCTGGCCGTGATGCACCTCCACCTCGCACCGCTTCCAGCCCTAGCTACCGGCGCCCTCGCCGCCCTCCTGCTGGCCCTGCTCCTGACCCCCCTCCTCCGGCTCTCGGGCGCCTACTTCGCCATCGCCAACCTCGCGGCGTCCCAGGCGGTCTACCAGGTCGTCTCCAACCCCAGCCTGACACCTGTGACGCGCGGCCCTTACGGCATCAGCCTCTCCGGCGTCTTCAACCCCGTCCTCAGCTACAGCGTCGCCCTCCTGGTCCTTGCCGGGACCTTGGCCCTGGTCATCTCCCTGCGCAATTCGCGCTTCGGGCTCTCCCTCCACGCCATCCGCGAGGACGCCGTCAGCGCCGCCCTGGCCGGCATCGATGTGGTCCAGAGCCGGATCGTCGCGTGGCTGCTCTCCGCCCTCGTCGCCGGGCTGGTGGGGGGCGCCTTCGCCTGGCGCATCTCCGTCTTCTACCCCGACACGGTGTTCAGCCTGGAGTTCAGCATCTTCGCGATCGTCTTCACGCTGTTCGGGGGCGCCGCCACCGCCGTGGGTCCCCTCCTCGGCGTCGGCATCCTCTACGGCATCTACAACGCCATCGGCATCTCGACCCCGCAGTACTTCCAGCTGATCTACGGGGCCCTCATTGTCGGCCTCGTCCTCTTCCTCCCCAACGGCCTCGTCTCCGTGCTGAGGCTCGGAGGGATCGATGTCCCCTGAGGCGGGGCCGATCCTCCTCCGGGTCGAGTCTCTCGTGAAGCGCTTCGGGGGGTTTCGCGCCCTCGACGGCGTCAGCTTCGACCTCAGGCCGGGAGAGATCCTGGGCCTCGTGGGCCCCAACGGGTCCGGCAAGACCACCTGCATCAACGTCATCACGGGGCTCCACCGGCCCGACGGGGGCCACGTGTACTTCGGCGGCCGGTCCATCGGAGGGATCCCCCCTCACCGCCTGGTCCACCTGGGCATCAACCGGACCTTCCAGGTCCCGCGCCCCTTCCCCGGTCTCACGGTGGAGCAGAACGTGGAGATCGCCGCCACCTACGGCCGCGACCTGTCCCGGAGGGCCGATCCGGTCGACGTCCGGGCCCTCCTCGCCTCCCTGGAGCTGGACACCGTGGCGGGACGGCGGGCTGGCGAGCTCACCAGCGTCCAGCAGAAGATGCTGGACCTCGCCCGAGCCCTCGCCACCTCGCCGCGGCTGCTCTGCGTCGACGAGCTGGCGGCGGGCCTCACGCCTGCGGAGCTCGACCGCGTGGCGGAGAAACTCCGGACCCTGGCCGCCTCGGGCATTGCGCTCCTCGTGGTCGAGCACCTCATGCGCTTCATCGACAGGGTGACGGACCGTGTGGTGGTGCTCAACGCCGGGCGGACGATCTTCGAGGGACCACTCTCGGCGGCGACCCGCGACCCCCGCGTCATCGAAGTCTTCCTGGGAGCGGCACATGGCGGGTGACCTGCTCGCGGCCGCGGGCATCGAGGCCGGGTACGGCCGGGTCCAGGTGCTGTGGGGGGTCGACGTGGCCGTCCAGGAGGGCGAGAGCGTGGTCCTGCTCGGCGCCAACGGGGCCGGCAAGACGACCCTCCTGAGGGTCCTCATGGGCCTCGTCCCCGCCTGGCGTGGGAGCATCCGCTTCCGCGGGGAGGACATCACCCACCTGAGGACCGACCTGCGGGTGCGGCGCGGCATCGTCTACATGTCGGAGATGGCGGGCTTCCCGGACCTCACCGTGGACGAAAACCTCCGGGTCGGGGGCCAATTCCTGCATCCGGCCGCCCTGCGGGCGCGGCTCGCAGAGCTCTACGACATCTTCCCGGCCCTCGCCGCCCGCCGGCGGCTCCCGGCCGCGAGCCTCTCCGGGGGAGAGCGCAAGATGCTCGGCGTAGCCAAGGCGCTGGCGGGACGCCCGCAGCTGTTGGTCCTCGACGAGCCCTCGTCCGGGCTGTCGCCCCGCTTCGTCACGGAGGTCTTCCGCGTCCTGGACAGGGTCCGGCGCGAGGGAATTTCGCTCCTCGTGGCCGAACAGAACGTGACGTTCCTGGACCTCGCGGACAGGGTCTACACCCTGGACGGCGGGCGCGTGGGCTTTGCGGGGAGCGTAGCGGCCCTGCGGGCCAATGACGCCCTCCGGCGCGCTTACTTCGGCCTCACCTGAGGGTAGGAGGACAACCGATGACGGAGCCCTCTCCCCGCACGTCGACGCCGTTAGAGGGCGCGATTCTCTCCCTCTCCCAGCTGCCCCGGTATACGCCGCCCGGCCACCGGGGAACGACCAACGTCCGTCTCGTGGAGGGGAGCTTCACCGGCCGGTTCGAGCTCGTCCTCGGGGTCCTGGACCCGGGCGGAATCGCCGAGCGCCACCGCCACACGGCCGAGGCCCAGGCCATCTACGTGCTGGGAGGACGCGCCCGGGTCTCCCTGGGAGACCGTCCGCCGGAAGTCTGCGGGCCACAGACCGTCATCCTCATCCCTCCCGGGCTGGACCACGAGGTGGTGAGCCTGGGGCCCGAGCCTCTCACTCTCCTGATCGTCTACAGCCCCCCGCTCAGGCACGGAGAGGGACCGGACGATGGCCTCCGAAAGTGAAGGAGGTATGGAGTCCCCGCCCATCTTCCCCAGGCCGGGGACCGGCCCCCTCGACGGGGTGCGGGTCCTCGACCTCTCGCGCGTCCTCGCGGGCCCCTTCTGCACCATGTTCCTCGGCGACCTCGGGGCCGACGTCATCAAGATCGAGCACCCGGGCCGGGGGGACGACACCCGGGCGTGGGGTCCGCCCTTCGTCGACGGCGAGAGCGCCTACTACCTGGCCATCAACCGGAACAAGCGCAGCGTCGCGGTCGACATCAAGACGGACGCGGGCCAGAGGATCATCCGGGACCTCGCGCAGAGGTCCGATGTCCTGGTGGAGAACTTCCGGCCGGGGACCCTGGACCGGATCGGCCTGGGATACGCCGCCCTCTCCTCCCTCAACCCGCGTCTTGTCTACTGTTCCATCTCGGGCTTCGGGCACCGGGGACCCGACCGGGACCGCCCCGGTCTGGACGTCATCATCGCCGCCGCCGGGGGCCTCATGAGCATCACGGGGGAGGAAGACCGCCCTCCCGTGAAACCGGGGGTCGCCCTCATCGACCTGGCCACCGCGCTGGCCGCCGCCACGGCCATCGTCTCCGCCCTCTACAGCCGGCGCGCGACGAACAGGGGCCAGAGGATCGACCTCTCGCTCCTGGGCGTCCAGGTCGCCCTCCTCATCAACGTGGCCAGCAGCTACCTCCTGTCGGGAGAGGTCCCGAGGCGGTGGGGCAGCGCCCACCCGTCCATCGTCCCCTACCAGGCCTTCGAGGCGGCCGATGGGTACTTCGTCATCGGCGCCACGAACGACGCGCTGTGGCGGAAGCTCTGCGACGCCGTGGGGCTCGCGGCCCTTGCGGAGGACCCGCGCTTCGCGACGAACGAGGACCGGGTGCGCCACCGCCACGACCTGCTCGGCATCCTCGAGCCTCTCTTCCGGACGCGGCCCCGGTCCGACTGGGTGGCCCTGCTGCGGCAGGCTGGAGTCCCCTGTGCCCCCGTGAACACCGTCGACGAGGTGTTCCACGACCCGCAGGTGGCAAGCCTCGAGATCGTCCAGCACGTCCCCCACCCCACGCTGGGGACCCTCCGGCTCGTGGGGAATCCCGTGGCGCTCTCCGAGACCCCGGCGACCATCCGCCGCCCCCCTCCCCTCCTGGGCGAGCACACGGCCGAAGTCCTCCGGGAGGTCCTGGGCTATCCCGAGGAGGAGATCGAGCGCCTCGCGCGGAGCGGATGCGTACGCATCGGTAGGCCCCCTCAGCCCTGACAGCGCGCCGCTCCGTGTCCGTCCCGCCCCTCTGGCCTCCGCGCCCCCGGGGGGGGCCAGCCCCGGCCCGGCATCGGACCCGGGGCTTCCGGCCGCGGGAAGAGCGCGGGCCTTGCGGCGGGGGCGATATGGGAGGTGAGGTCGTCCTCGCGAGGCAGCGGGGGCTCCGGAGCGTCCCCCCCCCACCCCGGCGGGGTCATGCGGAACGGGGAAGGTCCGGCTTCACCCCTTCCACGAGCGCGATGTCGGGCCCGACCATCTCCACGGTGATCCCCGCGAAGCCCGCCTCCGCCAGCATCTCCTGCACCTGGGAGGCCGTCAGCCTGTGGCACTCCGTCGAGGGCCGGCCTTCGACGATCACGTAGTCCCCGACGAGCACCTTGCCGCCGGGGCGGAGGACGCGGTAGATCTCCCGGAGGGCCCGGGCCTTGCGGTCGATGTGGTGCAGGGTGAACGTCAGCGTGACGGCGCCGAAGCGCCCCTCCTGGAAACCCGTCATCTCCTGGGCGTCGCCCCGGAGACACTCCGTTAGGGGCCCGACCGCCTGCCGGTCGGCCTCCTGGCGGGCCCGGGCGAAGCCCGCGTCCGAGATGTCCAGTCCCACGACCCGCGCGCGTGTCCGGCGGGCCAGGTAGGCGACGAGGTCCCCCTCCCCGCAGCCCACGTCCAGGATCTCCCCCGTGGAGTCCAGGCGGTCGCCGATGCGCCTGTAGAGGGCCTCCCTCCCCTGTCCCACGTCCTCCCCCCTGCCCTCGCTGCCTCGCCCCCCGAGGGTCCTCCCGGGAAGCCCTCCCTACTGCGGCACGTCCAGCGGCCGGGTCATGTCCTCCGGCCGCACCCACCGGTCGAACTGCTCTTCCGTCACGTACCCAAGCTCCAGCGCCGCCTGGCGGAGGCTCGTGCCCTTCCGGTGCGCGGTGAGGGCGATCTCGGCGGCCTTCTCATAGCCGATGTGGGGGGTGAGGGCCGTGACCAGCATGAGGGAGTTCTCCAGGTGCTCCCGGATCCGCTGCTCGTTGGGCTCGATGCCCGCCGCGCAGTGCGTCGTGAAAGACCGGCACGCGTCCGCCAGGAGCTCGATGGACTCCAGGACGTTGTGGAGGATCACGGGCTTGTAGACGTTGAGCTGGAAGTTCCCCTGGGAGTCCGCGAAGGCGACCGTGAGGTCGTTGCCGTACACCTGGACGCACACCATGGTGAGGGCCTCTGCCTGGGTCGGGTTGATCTTGCCCGGCATGATGGAGGACCCCGGCTCGTTCTCGGGAATCAGGAGCTCCCCGATGCCCGCCCGGGGGCCGGACGCGTACCAGCGCACGTCGTTGGCGATCTTCATGAGGGCAGCCGCGAGCGTCCGCAAAGCCGCGCTCACGTTGACCATGGCCTCGTGGGAGGAGAGCGCGGCGAACTTGTTCCGCGCCGTGACGAAGGGTCTCCCCGTGATCTCGGCGATCTTGCGGGCCGCGACCTCGCCGAAACGGGGGTGGGCGTTGAGGCCGGTGCCCACGGCCGTCCCGCCGATGGCGAGCTCGAGCACCCCGGGGAGGGCCCTGCGGATCGCGTCGAGCGCGTCGTCCAGCTGGGCGACCCAGCCCGAGATCACCTGCCCGAGGGTCACGGGCGTGGCGTCCTGAAGGTGGGTCCGGCCGAGCATGACGAGGCCGGCGTACGCCTGGGCCTTGCGGTCCAGCACGTCGCGCAGCTCGGTCACGGCGGGGATCAGGACCTCCTCCAGCTGCTCCGCCGTGACGATGTGCATCACCGTGGGGAACGCATCGTTGCTGGACTGGCTCCTGTTCACGTCGTCGTTGGGGTGGATGGGCTTCTTGGACCCCACGACGCCGCCCGCCAGCTGGATCGCCCGGTTGGCGATCACCTCGTTGGCGTTCATGTTGGTCTGGGTCCCCGAGCCCGTCTGGAACACCACCAGGGGGAATTCCTCGTCCCACTTCCCGGCGATCACTTCCTCGGCGGCCCGAACGATCGGGTCCACCTTCTCGGGGGGGAGCTGCCCCAGCTCCCCGTTGGCCAGCGCCGCGGCCTTCTTGAGAATGCCCAGGGCCCTGATCACGGGCCTCCGCCACCGGAACCGATCCCCTCCGATGGCAAAGTGGATGAGGGACCGCTGGGTCTGCGCGCCCCAGAGACGATCGGCCGGGACCTCCACCGGGCCCAGCGAATCGGTCTCGATCCGGGTCGCACGCCCCCCGCTGCGCGTCTGCACGTCCATGTCCGTCCCCCCTCAAGCGGCTGCCGGAAGCGCCCGCACGTTCTCGCGAATGTGAGCCACGGCGGCGTCAAAGGCCGCCCGTTCCTCGCCCTCGAGCGGAACCTCGAGGACGCGCTCCACGCCTCCCGCTCCCAGGACCACGGGGACCCCGACGAAGAGGTCGTGGACGCCGTACTGGCCGGTGAGGTAGGCCGACACCGGCAGCACACGTTTCCGGTCGTACAGGAGGGCCTCGACCATCTGGGTGATGGCCGCGCCCGGGGCAAAGAACGCGCTCCCGGTCCGGAGCAGGTTGACGATCTCCGCCCCCCCTTTCCGGGTGCGCTCCACGATGGCCGCGATGCGCTCCTGTGGCAAGAGGACCCGGAGCGGGATCCCTCCCACGGTGGCCATGCTCGCCAGGGGAACCATGTGGGTGTCGCTGTGGGCGCCGATGACCATGGCCGCCACGTCCTGGACGGACACCCCGAGGGCCTGGGCGATGAAAGTCCGGAAGCGCGCGCTGTCCAGCGCCCCGCTCAGCCCCATCACCCTCTGCGGGGGGAACCCGCTCACCCTGTACGCCTGGTACACCATGACGTCGAGAGGGTTGGTCACCACGATCAGGTGCGCGTCCGGTGACCGCCGGACGGCCTCTCTCGTGACGTCGGCCACAATGCCCGCGTTGACGTGGAGGAGCTCCTCCCGGCTCATCCCCGGCTTGCGCGCCATCCCGGCGACGATGACGACGACGTCGGACCCCTCGGTCTCCTCGTAGCCGTTCGTGCCCGTGATGCGAAGGTCGAACCCCTCGATGGGCCCGGCCTCCAACAGGTCCAGGGCCTTTCCCTGGGGCATCCCCTCGACGACGTCGACCAGGACGATGTCCGCCACCCGGCGGGCGGCCATCCAGTGGGCCGCCGAGTGTCCGACGTTCCCGGCCCCGACGATCGTGACCTTGGCGCGCCTGCTCACCACCGTCCTCCCCTCCCCGTGCCCCACCCTCGAGACCCGGGCATGACCACGTCCGGGGATCGACAACACCTTCTCTTCTCGGGGCGGCACTGTGAGATTTCCCCTCTCGAAGCCTCTCGCCCTCCGTCCCCGACCTCCCCTCCCGAGCGCGAGACACCCCGCTACGGAGCATATCTCACCCGCGCCGCGTGGCCATCGGGCGGACGCCTGATCCGCCGGGGAGGAGGAGCGGACGATCAGCCTACGGGCCCGCCCCGGGCGGGGCCGGATCCGGCGAGGAGCCAGCCGAAGGAGCTCAGCCGTCTCCTTCGCCGACCCGGATGCCGAGCTCGTCCAGGTGGTGGAGCAGGTCCCGGGGGTCGTCGTAGACCCGGTACGCTCCGGCCCGCTCGAGCTCGTCTTGCCCGTACCCGCCGGCGAGGATCCCCACGCCGAGGGCCCGGGCTCGCTGGGCCGCGAGGAGGTCCCACACGCTGTCGCCGACGACGACGCACCTTTCCACGGGAACGCCAAGGCGGCCAGCGGCGGCGAGGAACAGGTCCGGATCCGGCTTCGCCCGGGTCACGTCGTCCCGCGTGACCACAGGAACCCCCGGCGGGATCTCGAGGGCCCCGAGCGTCGCCGTCGCCGTGGCACGCCGGCCGCTCGTCGCGATGGCCCAGGGCACGGAGAGCTGCGTCAACGTGGCGAGGAGCTCCCGGGCGCCGGGCAGCGGCCGGACCTGACCCACGAGAGCGGCGTACCCCCGGTCGTGGTCGTCCTGGATGCTCCGGATCTGCGCCGGGGTCAGCCGGTGTCCCAGCTCGCGCGCCAGGGCCTGCACGAACAACCCGCCGCTCATCCCGATCCGCCGGTGTATCCTCCACACCGACAGCTCGATGCCCGCGCGCGCCAGGGCTCTGTGCCAGGCGATGACGTGGTAGTACACGCTGTCCACGAGCGTGCCGTCAAGGTCAAAGAGGACCGCAGGACCGACCTCAGGCGACTCCATCGCCAGTGTGCTCCCGTCCGGGTCCGCGTGGGAAGGCATCCGCCGCTTCCGACCTCTGCGGCGCCCGCCGCTACCCTACTACGGAGTGCCGGGAACCGCAAGACGCCAGGGGTCCGGATCCGATGAAGCCCCGTCGCGTGCCTTGCCGGGATCGTCTCCTCCTCGCCACGGGGACGGGCGGTGACGTTCGGGGAGCGGCGAGGGACGAACCGGGGAGAAGTCCCTCGCGTGCGCGGCACTCATGGTGCCCGCCCTGTGAGGGTGCTCGGCCGGTCGCGCGCACCGACGCCGCCGAGCACAGCGACGTGGACCTGATCGTTGAGGTCGAGCCTGGGCGCAGCCCGGCTGGACCATGGGGCCCTGGCTGGGCCTGCAGGAGCTCATGGGACCGTAGGGTGGACGCGCAGAGCCACCACGGTATCAAGGCCCGCGTCCGACGGCGCGTGCTCCGGCAGGCCATCCGGCTCTGAGGGATCCGGAGGAGAATCTCAAAGACACCCAGGAAGTGACCCTCACGCCGGCCGGCTCGATCTGCTCCGCTCCCTACATGGCAGGCGCTCCCAGGAGGTAGAGAGCCCATGCGATCAATGCCCCGCCCGTGACGCGGCCGGGCCAGGGTCCGCGCAGCGCCGTCTTCTCCGCGAGGACGAAGACACCCAGGGCGGCGACCCACAGCAGGTTCATCACCCCGACCACGAAGAGCACCCCCATGAGCGCCCAGCAACATCCCACGCAGTAGGCGCCGTAGCGGATGCCCATGTGCACAGCACCCCAGGTGCCCTCCCGCCACTGCGATAGCAGGAAGCCGAGCGGCGACTGGCACCGGGAGAGGCACGCGTGCTTGAGCGGCGTGAACTGGTACAC
>Ga0209061_1001451_pt1 | contig 39489 bp, 35 predicted proteins | sample Coa_R1_10_FD_187157 | JGI IMG/M metagenome (GOLD analysis project Ga0209061, IMG submission 187157) | Surface soil microbial communities from Centralia Pennsylvania, which are recovering from an underground coalmine fire - Coalmine... | ecosystem: Environmental > Terrestrial > Soil >... | reverse complement strand
CTGACCGCGGCTGAGGGGGACGGGGTCCGCAACCTGATGGACTACGGCGTCGCCTTGGGACGGCGTTTCCGAGGGCTGAAGCTCTGGTTCGTGCTTCGTGCCTTCGGCCTTCAGGGCCTGCGGCAGCGGATCGCGGCCCACCTCGCCATGGCCCGGGAGCTCAAGGGCTGGGTCGAGGCCGACCCGGAGTTCGAGCTCCTGGCCCCCACGCCGTTCAGCACTGTGGTCTTCCGCCATCGGGCCGGCGACGATGCCAACCGCCGTATCGAGGAGACGGTGAACCGCTCCGGGCAGGCGTTCATCTCCCACACCACGGTCCGAGGCGTGCACGCGCTGCGGGTGGCCATCGGCAACCTGCGCACCACGCCGGACGACGTGCGGGCGACCTGGGAGCTGATCCGTCGGGCGGCCAGGGAGGTCGTCCCATGAGGGCGGCCGGCTGGACCCCTGTGCCCGTCCCGGACTCGAGGCCCCCGGCCACGGACGGGGATGAGGGCACGGGGCCCGGTCGTTGCCTCGACTGTCGCCACGGGCGCCGGGTCCAAGGGGCGCGCAGCACCTTCTGGCTCTGTCAGCGGTCGCGGACCGACCCGCGCTTCAGCCGTTACCCGCGGTTGCCGGTGCTGAGCTGCCCCGGCTATGAGGCCAGGGAGGGGCCGATCGCGGCTGATCGGGCGGGCCCCGCCTCGCCTCCGTAGCGCGATCCCCCGGAGGGGGCTCAGCTGCGCAGACGGGGGTCGAGGACGTCGCGCAGGCCGTCGCCGACCAGGTTGAAGGCCAGGACGGCGAAAAAGATGCAGAGGCCCGGGAAGGTGATCAGGTTGGCGTCCCGGAAGATGTAGTTGTGCCCCTCCCCCAGCAGCTCGCCCCACTCCGGCGTCGGCGGCTGCACCCCGAGGCCGAAGAAGCCGAGGCCGGCGGCGACCAGGATGGCCAGGCCCATCTGCAGGGTGGCGAGCACGATCACGGGGGCAAGCACGTTCGGGACCAGATGGCGAAGCAGGATGCGTGGGGAGGAGACGCCCAGCGCCCTGGCCGCCTCGACGTAGGGGAGCTGGCGCACCTTCAGCGCCTCGCTGCGGACCAGCCGGATGAAGTTCGGGATCGAGCTCACGCCCACGGCGATGACCACGTTCTTCAGGCCCGGCCCCAGGGCGGCGACCAGGGCCAGAGCGAGCACGATGTTGGGGAAGGCCAGCAGGATGTCGGTCAGGCGCTGGATCAGGAGGTCGATCCAGCCCCCGAAGTAGCCTGAGGCGGCGCCGAGGGGCACGCCCACACCCCCCCCGATCACCACCGCCATCAGGCCGAGGCTGAGCGTGTAGCGGGAGCCGTAGATGAGGTCCAAGAGCTCGTCCCGACCGTAGTTGTCGGTGCCCAGGAGGTGCTGGGGGGAAGGGGGCAGGAGCACGTTGCTCAGGTCCTGGTGGGCGGGGTTGTACTGGTTGAACACCAGCGGCCCGAGCAGGGCGGTCACGGCGTAGATGGCGAGCACGACCAGGCCGGCGACTGCGCTGCGGTGGCGCAGCAGCTGCCGCCAGGCCGTCTCGTGGGCCGCCTGGAGGTCCTCCTCGGCCTCGGTTGCCAGCTCAGTCGTATCGAATGCGCGGATCGACATAGGCGTAGAGGAGGTCGGTCAGGAGGTTGATCACGATGTAGGTCACGGCGAAGAGCAGGACCAGGCCCTGCACCATCGGGTAGTCCCGGAAGAAGATCGAGTCCAGGAGCAGGCGTCCCACGCCGGGCCAGCTGAAGACGCTCTCGGTCAACACCGCGCCCCCGAGCAGGGACCCGAACTGGAGCCCGATCGTGGTGATGATGGGGAGGAGCGCGTTGCGCAGGGCGTGCTTGAACACCACCAGCCGGAAGGGGGCGCCCTTGGCCCGGGCGGTGCGGATGTAGTCCTGGTTTAGCACCTCCAGCATCGAGCCGCGGGTGATGCGCGCGATCAGGCCCACCGAGAACACCGCCAACGTGAAGGCGGGCAGGATGATGCTGCTCGGGCTGTCCGCACCCGCTGCCGGCAGCCAGTGGAGCTGGATGGCGAAGATCACAATCAGCATCAGGCCCAGCCAGTAGACCGGCATGGAGATGCCGAACACCGAGAGGGCGGAGATGGCCAGGTCCAGGGGGGTGTTCCGTCGGATGGCCGCGCCCACGCCCGCCAATACCCCCACCACCACGGCGATCGCGATCGCGGTCACGGCCAGGGCGACGGTGTAGGGGATGCGGCTGGCGATCTCGGCGGCGACCGGGGAGCCGAAGTGGGCCGAGGTCCCGAGGTTGAGGTGGAGGAGCTGGCCCATGAAGTCGAGGTACTGCACGTAGAGGGGCTGGTCTAGGCCGAGCTGGTGACGGACGTGCTCGACCTGCTCCGGCGTCGCCAGCACCCCGGCGATCACGCGGGCCGGGTCGCCGGGGAGCAGGCGCGCCATGATGAAGACGCCCGTCGCCACCCCCCACAGGGTGGGGATGGCGATCAGGAGCCGGCGCACGACGTAGGTCAGCACGCCGGCTCCTCCTCAGCTTGGGCCCCGGGGCACCACCTCGCTAGGCCGGCTGCGCGTAGGTGGTGTCAAAGGACTCGTTCGGGACGTAGCTGACCCCCTTGACCTTGGCCGAGTACACGATCGGGAACCGCTGCACCCAAAGGAAGATCCAGGGGGCGTCGTTCCAGACGATCTTCTCGGCCTGGCAGTAGTCCTGAGCCCTGGCTTGGCGGTTGGTCTCGGTGGCTGCTTTCTGGAGCAGCGCGTTCACCTCCGGGTTGTTGTAGTAGGAGGTGTTGAGCCCCTTCTTGGGGATGGAGGATCCGTCGAAGATCGTCATCTGCTGGCTGGCGTCCAGGTACCCGGGCGCCCACCCCAGCAGGTGGGCGTCCACCGACGCCTGATCCGGCGGCACGTTGATGGTGGCCAGGTAGGTGGGCCAGTCCATGGTGTGGGGCCCATCCACCTTGATGCCCACGTTGCGCAGGTCGTTGGCGATGTCTTGAGCAGCCTGGAAGTCCTGGGTGTAGCGGCCTGTGGGCGAGATCAGCTTCAAGGTCATGCCGGCAGCGCCGGCCTGCTGCAGCATCTGCTTGGCCTTGCTCGGGTCGTACTGGTAGGCAGGCTGCTGGCAGTACCCGAAGAGGCTGGGCGCCATGGGGGCGGTCATCGGGTCGGCCGCACCGAAGAGCGTGCTCTTGATGATCGCGTTCTTGTTGACGGCGTAGTTCAGGGCTTGACGGACCTCGGGCTTCTGCAGCAGCGGCTGCTGCTTGTCGGTCGTGTTCAGGGCGATGAAGATCGTGCGATCATCCGGCGCTAGGAGCACCTTCACGGCGGGGTTGCTCTTGAGGGAGGGGATGTCGGCCGCGGGCGGGCTCAAGATGACCTGGGCCTGCCCGGAGAGCACCAGGGCCTCCCGGCCAGCCGCCTCCGGCACCACCTTGAACACCTGCTCCCGGTAGGCGGGCTTCGGCCCCCAGTACTGCTCGTTGCGCGTCAGCGTCACGTGGTCGCCCTTGACCCGCTCGCTGTAAAGGTAAGGGCCGGTGCCCACGGGCTGCTCCTGGTCCTGGTAGCCAGGCGTCCCCTTCTCGATGGTCCTCGGGGCCAGGAACCCGAAGGTCACCTCGCTGAGCAGGCCGAGGAAGAGGTCGGAGGCCAGAGGCTGGTTGAGCGTGAACCGGACGTGACTGGCGTCCACCGGCTCCACGCTCTTCACCGCCTTGGGCATGATGCCACAGAGCGGGCAGGTGTTCGAGGGATCGAGCACCCGGTTCATGTTGGCCTGCACGGCCTGGGCGTCGAAGGGCTCGCCGTCGCTGAACTTCACCCCCTGACGCAGGGTGAAGGTCCAGGTGAGACCGTCCGAGCTCTCCTCCCACTTGGTGGCCAGCAAGGGCTCGATCTTGCCTTGCTGGTTCACCTGGACCAAGGTCTGGACCACCATCTGGACGATGTTCTGGACGGTGGTGGTGGTCTGCCGCATCGGGTCCAGCGTGTCGGGGTCGATGCCGATCGCCACCGTCAGGGTCTGCCCCTGCTTGGGCGCGGCGCTGGTGGAGGCCGGGGTGGCCTGCCCGCAGGCTGCGAGCAGCAGCCCGGCCGTGGCGAGGCACGTGAGCAACTTTCTCTTCATCCGTCTCCAATTCCCCCTCGAGTCGTGCGATGTGAGCCCAGCGCGAGTGTAAGCGATCCCACCTCGGATGCACCTCCGCTCGTCAGATCACGTGGCCGGACGGGCCATGCTGGTATTCTATTAGTCCAGCAGACCACTGATCCATAGCTCATCCGACGCGTTGACGGACAAAACCGAGATCTTCGACCCTGCCCGTTTCGATCGTCTGGCCGTTCCCCCGGCCTGGCAGATCGTGGCCGACAGCCTGCGCCGCAAGATCGCGCTGGGGCTCTACCGCCCGGGGGATCTCCTGCCTTCGGAGCGCCAGCTGGCCGAGGGGATGGGAGTCTCCCGGATCACCGTTCGGGAGGCCCTGCGGGTCCTCCAGGGGGAGCGGTTGATCGAGGTCCGCCGCAGCAACGCCGGCGGAGCTCAGGTCTGCGCACCCCGGAGCCGACCGGCGGACGAGGTCCGCGGGGAGCTGAGGCGGGAGCGGGAGCGCTTCCTGCAGATCATCGACTGCCGGATCGCGAACGAGGGGCTGGCCGCGCGCCTGGCCGCCGTGCACCGGACCGAGGCGCACCTGGAGGCGCTGGCCGCAACCATCCCTGCCATGGCCGAGGCATCGACCCGGTTGGAGACGCTGGCCGGGGACGCTGGCCTGGAGGGGAGCGCCGAGCAGGCCGCGGTCGAGTTCCGGCGTCAGGACTCGATCTTCCACCTCACCATCGCCAGCATCCCCGCCAACCCCTACCTGTTCCGGACCGTGGAGTGGCTGCGGGCGGAGTTCTTCACCCCGCTCGACCTCCTCTACCGAAGCCGCAACCGGCAGGACTCGGTGGGGGAGCATGCCGCCATCCTGGCCGCGATCCGCGCTCGTGACCCGAGCGCGGCCGCCGAGGCCATGCAGCGACACCTCGGGTCGACCCGGCAGGCGATGGACCGACTCCTGGAGGTGGGCTGAGAGACCTCGTGGCGAGGAGGGAGGCATGACCCGGGGCCGCATGCCGGAGGTCCTGATCCTGGAGGACGACCCAGGCCAACGCGCCGCCCTGGTCGGGACGATGCGTGGCCTCTTCCTCACGCCGATCGACGCCGGCACGCCCGACGAGGCGCTGATGGAGCTGGGGCGGCGCCGGCCGACGCTGGCCCTGATCGACCTGGACATGTCCCTGGCCGCGGGGGCCCGTCGCGGCGTCGAGGAGGTGCTCGCCGCCCTCTATCAGGCACGAGGGGGGTGCGCCACCCTGGTCTACTCGGTGTGGGCCGACGACGTCCGGGAGCGGAAGCGGGTGGAGCAGATCCACCCGCTCGCCACCTTCCTCTCCAAGCGAGACGGCCTAGGAGCGCTGCAGGAGCGGGTGCGGCGGATGATGGGGGTCCGCTTCGGCGACCTGGCGCTCCGGCGTGGGGTGGTGTTCCACGAGCCCAGTCAGCGCGCATTTGGACATCGGGTGGCCGTCTCGCTCCTGGTCGGCGTGGCCAATGGTCACGAGGTCGTGGTCGACGAGGTCGAGGCCAGGGCGGTGCGACGCCTGGGCACCTGGCTGACAGCGGTCGGCTCCTGCGTCCGGGTCGTCGACCACGGCCGTCGTTGCTACGGACTCTGCCTGGCTGGCGGGCTCAGCGCCTCCCGGATCGCTTGATCTCGGCCTCCCGGACGAGGCCGGCTGACGCCCCGGGGCTGGCGCCCCGGGGCGTCGAAGTTCCCTTCCCCGACTACGCCGCCTGCTGCTGAGGGACGGAGATGGCCGGGAGCACGAGCCTCTCTCCGATGTGGAGCCCTGTGCCGGTGAGGTGGTTGTAGGCAACGATCTGGCGCACGCCGATGTCGGCGTACTGTGCCCCGTACTCGCGGACGGCGATGTCCCGGAGCGTGTCCCCGGGCTTGACCACGTAGATGGGAGGTGCCCCGATCATGCTCTGGAGGTCGTCCGGGAGCGTCGAGGTGGTGGCCGGCAGCTGGCCGCCGGCCGTGGTGTAGACCAGACCGCGAGCGTTCCGCACCAGCGTCGATGCCGGGCCGAGGCCGACGTCGAGGACGGTGTTCACGCTGACCAGCGTGGGCATGGTGAGACCCTGGGGCAGGCCACTTGTGCCCCTGGTGAGGAGGAACCAGACGGCGTTACCGGCGATGATCAGCAGGGTGGGCGCGCCGGTGGAGGCGGAGCCGACCCCGACCAGCTGGAGGAGGTTGAAGTTCAGCCCCTTTCCCTGGATCACCGCCTTGTTGAAGAGGTTGTAGGTGTTGGCGAGGATCTCGGTCTGGCCGATCCTGAGCAGCGAGGCCTTGAGGAACTGCCCCCAGGGCAGGTCGGCGAGGGAGGTGACGGGGACCTCCGGCAGCGCTGCCCACTGACCCAGCGGCGTTCTCGGGATGATCATGCCGGGGAGGGTCGAGAGCCCGGAGAGGAGGAGGATCTGGGTCCGGTCGTACGGGCTCCAGCCCTCGGTGGGGTCTCCGAGCATGATCCCGCGTTCCACCAGCCGGCTGCCCCAGGTGATGGCGAAGTTGATGGCGAAGTTCTTGGCCAGGTCGAAGACGAGGTCCTTGACCAGGTTGGAGCGGAGGAAGGTGAGGACGGTCTTGAGGGTGTTGATCAGGTTCCAGGCCTCGTCCACCTCCGCCGCGTCCACGATCGCGCCCCCGCCGTCGGTGACCAGGTCCACGCCCGGGATCCAGCTGGTGGCGACCATCACCGCGGTGCAGGCGGCGAGCGTGATCAGGCAGGTGTGGAAGTTGTCGTTGAAGTTGTCGACCTGGGAGGCGAAGGCGTCGAGCTGATCGGCGACCTGACCGAACTTGGGGGCCAGGTCCTCCATCTGCTTTCGGGTCTGCCCCCAGACCTGCTGGAAGTTCTCCCCCGCCTGGTCGTTCCAGTTGCCGTCGCGGCCACCGGCGAGGCGGCCGGCGACGCTGGCCTGGAGGTCGTCGGCGAGGGCGCGCAGCTCGGCCTCCATCCGCCGCCACTGATCGGCGTGGTGGCGGAGCACGGAGGCGTTGCCGGCGATGTCGTAGCAGTTCCAGAGGCCTTCCACTAGGTTCAGAAGCTCGTCCAGGGAGCCCGCCATGGTTCACTTGACCCCGTCCGCCCCGTCGTAGAGGTCGGCCGACGTCTTCAGGGCGTCGGCGATCTGGCCCAGCCAGGTGGTAAGGTCGTTGAGGCTCTGGACGGCCTGGCCCTGGACGTGGACGTACTGGTCGTTCACCCGTCGCGTCTCGTCCAGTGGCAGCTTGCCGAACTCACCGTCCTGATGGGGCGTGCTGGAGATGAAGCTGCGCTTGTGAGGGTCGAAGGCGGCGAGCCGGCTCTTGAAGTAGGAGCTGACCGCGCGCAGGGCGTCGGGATCGACGTAGATGTCGTAGCCCCCGGGACCGCCGCCCTTCTTGAGCAGCTTTTTGGTCTTGCTCACCGAACCCTCGCTCCAGTCTCAGCTCCAGGCCTTCCTGATCGTCTGTTCGGTGGCCTGGTACGTCTGCTTCGTCGTGTCGAGTTTGGTACTCAGTTTCCCCAGCTGCTCTATAGACTGATCGATGGCCGAGCGGAGGCGCTTCTGTTGGGAGTGATAGGCAGCCTGGGCCTCGCCACTCCAGGTCTGCAGTAGCTGCTGGACGTGGGCATCCAGATCGGCAGAGTGTGCGTTAAGCTGCTTCAAGCACTGGTTGAAGGTGTCGACGGCCTGGCTCATGGACGAGAACTGAACTTTGAGCACACCCATCTCCTTGTACCTCCTCTAGTGGCTGTTCCAGCTCGACGGCGCTCAGGCCTCGTCCGACTGCAGGTAGAGCTGATAGCTCCTCTGTAGCTGCGAGCCGATGTTGTCAAGAGCCTGCAGTATCTGCCGGTGGTCCTGTTGCCAGGTGGCGTAGAGCTGCCGGAATTCGGTGGCCTTCTTCCCCTGCCATGTGCTGTGCAGGTACTCGGCGGCTTCGTTGGCCTTGCTCGCATTTTGCTTCATCTGTGGCACCAGAGCCAGCGCGTACTCGGCGGTCTTGAGCAACTGGTTGAAGTCGACCTCGAAGCCACCACCAACGCCTGCCATGTGTCGATCCTCCTTGCTGAAGGTTGGTAACCGATCGCTTGTATTGAGCATGGAGCTGACCTTGGAGGGTGACAAGACCAGGAGGCGGACAATGCCTCCAGACGGCTCATGACAGACGATGGCCGAGATCGGCGGCGAGCTGGAAGAGCCCGAGGACGGCCAGCACCAGCGGGACCAGGGTGAGATCGATGGCCAGCTCCACCCGGCCGAGGTAGGTCCGCCAGCGTGGCGACTCCAGGTTCAGCTGAGGCAGGGTCAAGGCCAGGCCAGCCCAGGCCAGCCCCATGGCTGTGAGCAGCGCCGAGGGGGGGAGGCCACGGCCGGCGGCCTGCTCCATCAGCGTCCGGGTGAGCAGGGACGTCCCGAGCAAGAAGGTCAGGGCGGGCGGGAGCACCTCGGCGGTGAAACGGTAGCGCCGGGCGCGCAGCCCAGCCGCGGCCGTGAGCGCCGCCCCGAGCGCCAGGGTGAGCGTCTCCCCCTCGAGGACGAGCGCCCCGATCGCGATGGCGACGCCCAGCCAGGTCGCGGCCAGCATCCAGGCCAGCAGTCGATGGGCGTGGTCGACGCGCTCCCGCACCCAGGACACCGAGGTGGCCGTGTCCACGGTGGCCTCGGGCAGGCCGGAGAGCAGAGCCGCCAGCCGAGGCGCATGGTCGCCCGCCGCCAGCCAGAGCACCGAGAGCACGGCCGCCGCCCCGGTGGGGGTGGCGGCCGGTGCCGCCGCTAGCCCGAGGGCGGCGGCCAGGAGCGCCGGGGCCAGCAGCAGCACCCCTGCCCAGACCGGCCCGGCGGCGATGGGCGAGGCGCGCTGGGCCACCACCAACCCGGCTAGGGCCCCTGCCAGGGCCCCCGCGAAGGGAGGGTGGAGCCCGCCCAGCGTGGCCAGGGCGGCGCCGGCCACCGCCCAGGAGGGGACGGCCGCCAGGGCGAGCGCGGCGGCGGCGAGCAGCTCTCCCCTCGATCGGGCCAGGGCCGCGGCCATGGCCTGGGCTACGATCGTGGCTCCAGCCCAGAGGACCTGGTTAGGGCCAGCCAGGGCCGCGGCGGCGGCGCCGAGCGCCCAGGCGACGGCCGCTCCCAGCAGCAGGTGGCGCCGGGCCTCAGGGGTCCAGCGGCCAGGCCTCGCCTCGACCGCGATCGCCACCGACCCCGGGAGGTCCTCCACCACCGGCGGCGACGGGGGCTCGGCCAGCTCGCGGAGGAAGAGCATGGCCCCCTCCAGGACCCCCTGCTCGGCCAGGCTGCGCTCCTCCTCCAGGCGCGCTCCCCCCAGCCGAAGCAGCGTCCAGCGCCGTGCCTCGGCCTCGGCTGGCGGGCCGACCAGCCGGTCGACCAGCTCGGGCAGCAGCTCCGCCACCGGCACCTCGGCTGGCAGCCAGAAGTCGGCCCGCCGAGCGGGGCCCACCACCGTGACCGTGCAGAAGCCCTCGGTCATCCCCTCACCTCTCGATGCCTGGACGCCATAGTGGCACCATGGCGGAGAGCACCCTTCCTGATCCGACCGACCTGGCTCGCCTCCTCGGCGAGCTGCGCGAGCGCCTCCGGCAGGGGCCGGCCTCCCCAGGCCAGCCGGGGATCCCGGTCCCCCCCTCGCCGACGACCGAGCCGCCGGACGAGCAGCCTGGGGAGACGGGGCTCGAGGAGCGCCGGCTCGATGACGACGAGGCGTTGGAGCTGGAGGCCGCGAGCCGACGTCGCCTGGTGGAGGCGCTGCTGCATGGCTCGGCCAGACCACGCCCGAAGGGCCACGGGCTCTGGTGGGGGGTGGCCCTGGCAGCCGGGCTCGCGCTCGGGATCGGCTTGGCCAGCATGGTTGGATCGACGCTGGCCAAGGGAGGTCCTGGCCACCGCACCTCGACCGTCGTCGTCCAGGGGTTGAGCGGGGATGCCCATGGCTACGAGGGTGACCAGGCCACCTGAACCAGCCGGGCCTGGTTGCGGACGACCTGGAGCGCTCGTCCGACCGGGAGCGGCCCCGGCCGGTGGTCGCCCAGCAGCGGGCCCTCTTGGGGGTCGCCGCTCAGGAGCAGCCCCTGGGTGTTGAGGTCCTTGAGCCCCATCATCAGCGGCTCGAAGAGGGCCCGTGAGGCGCCTCCGGCCCGTCGAGCCAGGATCACGTGCAGGCCGACGTCGCGGGCCTGGGCCAGGTGCTCCACCAGGGGTAGCAGCGGGTTCTCCGCCCCGGCCGTGACCAGCTCGTAGTCGTCCGCCACCACGTAGATCTCAGGGCCGCTCCACCAGCTGCGTTGGCGCAGCTCCTCGACCGTGAGGTCGGCGGGGGGGAGCCGGGTGGCGAGCAGCTCCATCAGCGCCCGTACCTGCTCGGCGGCGGCGGCGGCATTGCCGGCGTAGCCGACCAGGTGGGGCGGGGGGACCGTCCCCAGCAGCGTCCGCCGGTAGTCCACGAGGAGCACCCGGGCACGCGAGGGCGGCTGGCGAGCCACGAGGCCGAGCAGGAAGGTCCGCAGCAGGGTGGTCTTGCCCGTCTCGCCGTCCCCGAAGACGAGGCAGTGGGGGTCACCTCCGGTGAGGTCGAGGTAGGCCGGCCCCAGGTCGTGCTCGGAGATGCCGATCGGGACACCGCGCCCTTGGTCCGAGCCGGGCCCGGGGAGGTCGGTGAAGAGGACCCTCTCGGGCAGGACCCGGATCGGGGGCGCGGCCGGGCCCCGCCAGGCGGCGGCCGCCCGGGCCACCAGCTTCTCCAACGCCGCCTGCAGATCGGCCGTCTCCAGGCTCCCGTCGAGGCGCGGGAGCGCCACCTGGAAGTGCAGCCCCTCCATGGTGATGCCACGCCCTGGCGCCCCCGCCGGCACGTTCTCCGCCGCCCGGCGGCTGATGGCTGACTCCGAGGGGTCGTTGAGCCGGAGCTCGAGCCGGGCCCCGATCGCCTCCAGCAGCGCCGGGCGAACGTCCATCCAGTGACCAGCGGTCAGCACCAGGTGCACGCCGTAGCCGAGGCCACGGAGGGCGATGGCGCGGACCGCGTCCTCGAGCTCCTCGAACTCCTGACGGAAGGACGCCCAGCCGTCGATGCAGAGGAAGACGTCGGCCAGCCCCTCGGGCACGGCCCCCGTCGCCCGCAGGCCGCGCATGGCCTCGGCCGAGTCGACCCCCAGGCGTCGGAAGAGCGCCTCGCGCTCCTCGAGCAGGGCCGCGAGCTGGCGCACGGTGCGGCGGACCCGCTCCGGCTCGTGCCGGCCGCTCACCCCGCCCACGTGGGGTAGCCCCTCCAGGACGGCCAGGGTGCCCCCGCCCAGGTCGACGCCGTAGAGCTGCACCTCGGCGGGGGTGTGGCTCAAGGCCAGGGCCAGGGCCAGCGTCCTCAAGAGGGTGCTCTTGCCGGTCTGCGGGGCGCCGACCACGGCCAGATGGCCGCCCGGGCCGGACAGGTCGAGGGTCAGGAGATCCCGGCGCTGGTCGGCGGGACGGTCGAGGAGCCCGATCGGGATCGTCAGCCGTCCCATCCCTGGCCAGCCCACCGCCGTCAGGCCTCGTCCCTCGACCTCGCCCACCGGGCCGAGCAGCTCCCCTAGCCCGACCCTCGGCTCCAGGGGTGGGAGCCACACCTGGTGCACGGGCGGGGCGGCGCCGCGGAGGCGCTCGACCGCGACCTCGAGGACCGTGGCCCGATGGCCACCGGGCGCCTCACGCACGGCCGGCGGGCCTGGGCCATCGGCCTCTGAGGCGCCGCCGGCCACCTCCAGGGTGTGCTGGCGCAGGCCTCGGCCCGGCCTGGCCTGAGAGGGCGCGTAGGGCTGGGAGACGTGCGCGGCGCGGAACCGCTTGTAGGTGGTGGTGCCCACCTTGAAGTACCCAGAGCCGGGCACCCGGGGCAGCCGGTAGGCGTCGGTGGTGTCGATCACGGCCCGGCTCTCGGCGGGGCTGAAGGTGCGCAGGGCGATGCGGTAGCTGATGTGGCCCTCAAGCCCCCGGAGCCGTCCCTCCTCCAGCTGCTGGGAGGCGAGGAGTAGGTGCATGCCCAGGCTCCGCCCTAGGCGGCCTATGGCGACGAAGAGGTCGATGAAATCGGGCTTGGCGGTGAGCAGCTCGGCGAACTCGTCGACGATGACCAGGAGGTAGGGGAGCGGCTCCAGCTCGGCGCCGGCCGACCGGCGCTGGTGGTACTCCCGAAGCGAGGCGAGGCTGCCGGCCCTCCTCAGCAGCTCCTGGCGGCGGCGTTGCTCGCCGAAGAGGGCCTCTCGCATCCGGTCGACCATGGTCAGGTCGTCGGCCAGGTTGGTGATCAGGCCGGCGACGTGGGGCAGCTCGGCGAGGCCGGCGAAGGCGGCCCCACCCTTGAAGTCCACCAGCACGAAGGCCAGCACCTCCGGTGGGTGGGTGAGGGCGAGGCTGGTCACCAGGGTCCGGAGCAGCTCGCTCTTGCCCGAGCCGGTGGCGCCGACCACGACCCCGTGGGGGCCGTCGCCGCCCAGCGCCGCCTCCTTGAGGTCGAGGAAGAGCGGGTCGCCGCTGGCCTCGACCCCGATCGGGACCCGGAGCAGGCCGTGGGGCGGCCGCGGTGGCCAGGGACTCTCCAGCCCCTCCAGGTTCTCGAGGCCGAGGAGGGGCAGGAGGTCCAGCTCGTCGGCGAGCGCCCGGCGGCGGGACTCGGGCGAGGGTCGCAGCGGCGCCAGGATGCGGGCGAGCGCCTCGCACGTCCGCGGCCCCAGCTGGTCGGCCAGGGCTGGCCCCGCCTCTGCCTCATCGGGCTGGAGGCGGAGCGAGCCGTCGGCGCCGACCCAGAGCCGGGCGTCGACGTGGGCCGGCTCGTCCTCTCGGGCCTCGACCAGCACGAGCAGCGTGATCCCCTCCGCCTCGGGCCGCCGGAGCAGCTCGACCAACCTCCGGCCGGGGACCATCCCGTCGACCACGACCAAAAGCCGAGGCCGGGCCGAGGAGGGCGTGCCCTCGGCGCTCCGGAGACCCTGGTCGCCTTCTCGCACTCGGCGCAGGGCCTCCACCTCGGCCGTGACCAAGGCCTCCAGGCCGTCCAGGTCCCTGGCCACGCTCGGAGGTGGCTCGGCGTCCCCGGGGGCGCCAGGGCGCAGGTGGGGCAGCCACTTGCACCACTCCCACTGCGGCAGCCGGTCGGCGAGCACGGCCAGCCCGAGGCGGAGCTCGTCAGGGGCGTGGAAGGTGGCCGCTTGGCAGAGGAGGGCTCGGGCCAGGGCTCGGGTCCGGTCCGTCGGGCCGATCGCGGTCGCGATCCGGACTCGATGGAGGTCAAGGGTCACCGGCAGCCTGGGCAGCGAGCGGTGGGCGGTGACCAGCCTCCGTGCCGCGGCCGTCGCCACCGGCTCTGTCTCCGTCCTTGGCCCAGGGCTCTTGAGGGCCAGGTGCACCGCGAGCGGGCGCTGGCCCAGCCCCACGCGGAGCTGCAGGAAATCGTCATCGCCGGGGCGCCGTTCCCAGACCCGGGTCTCGAGCCGGGCCAGGGACCACAACGCCGTTGGATCAGGGTGCCGCCAGCGCAAGGCCGTCTCCTGCCGGCGCGCTGCCTCCTGAACCCGCTCTCGGGCCCGAGCTAGGTAGTCGAGGTAGCGGTCGCGCTCCGCCTGGGCTTGTCGGCGCTGGTTGGCGCGCTGGATCGCGCCCATGCCCAGGCCGGCGGCCACGCTGCTCAAGGCGAAGAGCAGGCCGCTGGCGATCGTGAGCGGCTGGGGGTTCATGGCCACGAAGAGGAGCGAGCCGAGGCTACCAACCAGAGGGAGGAGGTACTGGACCCAGGCCACCACACCGTCTGCCTCCTGGGCAGGAGCGGCAGGGAGCTCGATCGACTCCTCGCCCTCCGGGATCGGCGGCGGCGGGATACGCGCCGGCCGGCGCACCACCACATGGCTCATGCCCGGCAGGCTGCCCGAGCCCAAGGGCCCGGGCAAGCCCAGCGCGCGGACAAAGCTCGATCTCCGTCCCGGCTTCCCCGGGGCCGGTGGGGGATGGGACGGGCCCCGGGCCAGGTGGCGGACAAACGGCCTCCGCCACGCCCCGGCGCCGGCCTGGGCCGGCAATCTAGGCGGCGAGGCGGATCCCGTGCCATGTCACGAGTCCTGGTCACCGTTGTCGGCCCCAACGGCCGCCACCACCTGTGGTTGCCCGAGGACGTCTCCCTCCGCGTCCTGCTGCCCGCGATCCTCCAGGTGGCGGCGGCCGATCGCTCGGTGCGGTGGAGGCTGACGCCCCAGGGCGGCCAGCCGCTCGACCCTGACGCCACGTTGGCCGATGCCGGCGTCCTCTCGGGGGCCATCCTCCTGCTCTGGCCGGAGGCTGGCGAGGACGCCCAACCCGCGTCCAAGCCGGCTCCGGCCTCCCCGACACCGTCACCGCCCGGATCGAGGGAGGGGGCGGTCGAGCTGGTCGTCCGCGGCGGCCCCGGGGCCGGCCGTCGGGCACGGCTGGGGCCAGGGGAGCACCGCCTCGGCCGTCGAGAGGGCGCCGTGGTGGTGGACGAGCCGGGGCTGGCCCCCGCCGACCTGGTCGTGCAGGTGAGCGCGGCCGGCGAGGTGACCGTGGCCCCGGCGCGCCCCGGCCTGGGGATCACGCTGGACGGAGCCCACCTAGACGGCCCGCGTCCGGTCGAGCCCGGGGAGCGGCTGGCGTTGGACGACTCGCTGCTCTCCTTCGAGCGGCCGGACCGTCCCATCCCCGCGTCCCGGCCCCTCGGGTCGATGCCCGGCCTCCGGGCCCCAGCGCCGCCGACGGGGGCGGTCCTGCCCGTCCCCCTGGCCCTGGCCGTGGGGCTGACCGCCGGCGCCTTGGCCCTGGTCGGGGCGAGGCCGCCCCTGATGGCGATGGGGGTGGCGGCGGCTGGCCTCGGCGCTTGGCTGGCCGGTGGCTGGTGGCGCTTCGACCGCGCTCGACGCCGGTTCCGGCGACAGCTGGCCGAGCTGGACCGGGCGCTGGCCGCGACGCGCCGGGCGCGCCTGGCCCAGCTCGACGCTGCCGCCCCGGACGCGGCCCAGCTGATGGCTGCCCTCGCTGGAGGGGGGCTACCGGCTCCGCGACGGCGGCACCGGCCGGGCTGGTTGCGGCTCCGGCTGGGCTGGGCCGATCAGCCCTCGGGGCTGGGCGTGACGCTGGGGCCGGGCGGGGCCGCTCACCTGCGCGCCGAGGCAAGGCTCGTCGCCGCCCGGCACGCCCTGCTGCCGGGGGCCCCGATCACCCTCTCGCTCCCGGCCGTCGCCCCCCTCGGCCTGTGCGGCGATCGCCGGGCCGGGCTCGGGGTGGCGCGATGGCTGGCCCTCCAGGCCGTGGCCCTGCATCGTCCCGAGGAGGTGGTCGTGTGCGTCGCCCTGCCCGAGGCGGAGCGCGAGCGGTGGGCGTGGCTGGCCCGGTTCCCCCACGCCGACCCGGCTCGCTCGCCGCTCGGGGGCCCGACCCTGGCCTTCGGCCCGGAGGAGGCCACGAGCCTGCATCGGCGGCTACGGCGCCTGACGCAGGGGCGCGAGGCACCTGAGCCTGCCCTGGTGGCGATCCTCGACGCTGACCTGGTCTCGGGGGGGTGGGACCTTGCGGCGGGGCCCGCCACTGGCGTCTACCCGGTGTGGCTGGCGGCCGAGCGTCTGCGTCGGCAGTGCATGGCCACGCTCGACCTGACCGCCGAAGGGGGCAGGCCCTGCCTGGAGATGGCGGGCGCCGGGGCACGTCGGCTCGGAGGCGCCGACCAGCTGGGCTGCGACCCGGCCCCGTGGGTGGGCCCGCTGGGCGAGGCCGGCCCCTCGTTGCTTGAGCTCCTGGGCCTCGGGGAGGAGGTCGAGCGGCAGGTGCTCGAGCACTGGATCCGCGACCGAGCCCGAGGGGGGCCGCAGCCGGCGCAGGCGGTGCTGGGCGCCGATCCCGCCGGGCGGCCGTTGGAGATCGACCTCGATCGGGACCTGCTGATCCTCGGCCCGGAGGAGGAGGCCAGGGTGGCGCTCGAGTGCGTGGTGGCCTCGTTGGCGCTCCGACGGTCGCCTCGGGCGATGGGCGTCCTGCTGGTGGGGGACCCTGGCCGGCTCGGGCGGCTGCCGCACCTGGTGGGCGCGGTCGGGACCGTCTTCGGGGCGGGAGGGGAGCTGGAGGCGGCGGCACGTGGCCGTGAGCTCGTGGTCGCGGTCGAACGGAGGGGTGGGGAGGTCCTCGACGGGCTGGGGGCGCTGGCCCGTCGGGCTCGTGGGGTGGGGGCGCACGTGGTGGTGGCCTCGCCCCTCCCCGATGCGCTCGAGCTGGCCCTGGGCCCCGAGGTGCGGAGGGTCACGGTGGGGCCGAGGACGGCCGGCGCCCCGGCAGAGGAGGTCGAGGTGCGCCTGCCCGCCGGGGAGGAGGTGGCTCGCCTCGTCGAGGCCATGGCCAGGGTCGATCGCCAACTGGGGCGAGGATGAGCCGGGGACGGGCCTCGGCGTGCTATCCGGGCGAGGGCTCGGCCAGGTGGAGGGCGTAGCAGCGGCGGCCCAGGTCGACGAGCTGGACCACCGAGCCGACCTTCTCCAGCCAGGCCCGCATCCGGCGCGCCGCCTTGGCCTCGCTGTCCTGGAGCACGACCTCCTGCCCCAAGACGGCGCCCAGCACCAGCGAGACCCCCACCGAGTGCAGGAAGACCTGGCCGCTGGGCTCGTGCACGGTCAGCCCCCGGCGCACGTGGAGGTCGCCGAAGCGCACCCCCATCATCCGGCGGATGCGCTCGACGAGGGCCTCGAGGCCGTCGTGCTTGGAGACGAACATGGCGAAGGGGTGCACCGACTCGACCCGCTTCCGCTCTTGGATCTCATCGGCCATGACCGAGTAGACGAGGACGAAGCAGCCGCCGTGGAGCTCGAACAGGTGGCCGAGCAGGTCCTCCACGGTGGCCTTGGACTCGGGAGCCATGGACATGTCCAGGTCGAGGACGGCCAGGACCGGGTGGTTGTACTTGAGGAGGCGCAGGGCCCGGTCGGGCGAGATGGTGCGGATGGGCTCGAGGTGGACCTCTCGCATCGCGGCCGCGATCCGGTCCAGCTGCTCGGGGTCGTCCTCCAGGACCAGGGCCTGAGCCGGGGCCCTCATCCGGCGGCAGGTTCGGGCAGGGGGGGAGCGCTCATCCCGTCGGAGGATAGCGGCCGGTCAGGCCAGGCGCAGGAGCTGGCCGTCTCGCTCCAGACGAAGGGGAAGCCGGTTACCGTCGATCTCGGCTCGAAGCCTGGCCGCGAGCCGGTCGGCGGCGCGGCCGTCGCCGAGCGCCAGGCCGTCGAGCGCCGCCATCAGGCCCTCAAGGTGGGCCACCCCGAGCACGGGGCGGCCGTCGGGCGCCTGGATCCCGCGGTTGCGCAGCAGCCGGACGCCGTTCGGGCCCTGGCTGATCAGCCCCTGGAGCCGCTGCAGCGTGGCCGCCAGCGCCACCCAGTCGGGATGCACAGAGGGGGCGACAGGCAGCCCGGCCGGCGGCTGGCCCACCCAGTGCACGGCGATCGGCAGGCCGTCCAGGAGGTCGGGGAGCTCGGGGGGGAGGGTCGAGCTGGCGCCGACCACGATCCAGGGCCAGGGCCGGCAGGCTCGCCACACCTCCGTCAGCTCCTCGGCGGTGGCGCTGCGCACGTAGGCCACGGCCGGGTCGAGGCGTTGACGTAAGGCGGCCCACAGGTAGGGCTGGTCCTCAAGGACGACGATCGTGCGCCCGATGCTCTCCCGGGGCCGCTGCCTGCCGGCCCCGGTCACGACGCCCGACCACCGTGATCTCGGTCAATCCCCACGTGGGGCCAGTGTGCCTGGAGCCGGAGGCGAGGGCAACCCCGCCGCCGGGGCCGTCCTTGCTTTGTCCCTCGGATGTCCGCCGCAGCGCCGGCTCCAACCGGGCACCATGATGCGCGGGTCGACGATGCGTTGCCTTGGAGCCCAGGCCCGGGTGACGGGTGGTGGCCCGGCCGGCGTCTTCTGCGGCCCTTGGCCGTCGCCGTGCCTGGGCGGACGCTCAAGCCCCACCGGCGAGGCCGGGGCCCGACCCTGCCCCACCGAGGCTTGGAGGGAGGTGATCAGCCCATGGTAGGCATGAGGAGGGCGAGCCCGCGATGACACTGCGAACCGCGCCGCAAGATGGCCCCAGCTACGTGGCTCCCGGTGGGCTCAGCGGTGGCCAGGGGTTCGTGACCGATACCCACGTCATGGTGTCGGCGCAACAGTACGTCGGTCACGTCGGCCAGGTCATGACGACCGAGGTCAACCGGCTGATGGCGAACCTGGAGCAGCTGAACCCTCGGACCTGGGACGGGGAGGCCTATCGTGCCTTCCTCCAGGCCAAGGATCGCTGGCGGGCTGCCCATGGCCATCTCATGAAGGCCCTGGCCGACATCGAGGGCTGCCTTGGCGAGAGCGCCAAGCGCTACGACCAGGCCGACCTCGACAGCCAGCTCGGCATCGACAACGCGGTCAAGGGCCTCGGCTACTCCATCTAGGAGGCGATCGTGGTCAACGTCAACTTCCCCGCCATGCGACAGGCGGCCGAGGACGTGCGGAGCTGCCACAACGCCCTGGTCCGGGAGAAAGAGGGGCTGGAGCAGTTCCTCTCCCGGCTCGACGGGGCCTGGGAGGGCGCCGCGGCCGGGCGCTGGGCCGCTGTCCGCGGCGAGTGGTACCAGGCCTGCGACGAGGTCAACCAGATCCTCCTCCACCTCTACAACGCGTTGGAGGTGGCGCTCGGCAACTACCAGGCCACCGAGCGCTACCTGGAGCAGCTCTGGGGAGGGTGACCTTGACGGGCACCGCCTCCGGCGCTCCTGCCTGGCTCGGCCATCGCGGCATGCCCGATCGATGCCACGTGACCGTGCAGGTGTCGAGCCGGCGCGTCGACCTGGCCCTTCCCACCACCGTCCCCATCCTCGAGTTCACCCCTACCCTGGCCCAGCTCTGCCAGGTCGAGGGGAAGGGACAGGAGGCGGCGCAGCGGGAGGCGACGCCGCCGGCCTGGACCCTGGCCCGGGTGGGGGGCGCGCCCTTCGACCTCACCTCAACCCTGGCCGAGGCGGGGGTGCTGGACGGGGAGGTGCTCCACCTGGTGGACGCCTCGGCCTGGCAGGCGCCGCGGGTGTCGGATCTGGGCGAGCCGGCCGTGGCCTCGGCGGGCTCGAGCCGTCGGGCCTGGGCGTCGTCCGCGACCTCCTGGCTGTTCTCCAGCCTGGGCGTGGCGGCCCTCGGGCTGGTCCTCCTCCTCGTCGGGGTGGCCGGCGCCCTCGACCGGGGAGCGGGCGTTGTGGCTCTGGCCCTGGCCGGTGGCCTCGCCACCTTCGTCGTCCTCCGGCCGGGCCTCGACGGGCGGCACCCGGCCCGCCTCGCCCTCGTCACCGCCGTCGCCCTGCTGGGGAGCGCCGCCGGGGCCGGCCTGGTCGGTGACCGGGGGCCGCTGGGCGCGGCTGGGGCGGGACTGGGCGCGGGCCTGGCGCTGCTGGTCGTGGGCCGGACGCTGCCCGCCCTGGCCCCGGGTGGCGGCCTCGTCGCCGGTGCCCTGGCCCTGGCCGCGGCGGCGACCGCGGGCGGCGTCGCGCCCGAGCGGACGGCGGCCGTGGTGGCGGCCGCGGGATCCCTCCTCCTCCAGCTCTGGCCGACCCCGGCCGACGGCCACCTTCCGGCCCTGGCCGGTCCCGACCTCCGGGGGCCCGGAGACCCGGGGTGGGGGCAGTGGGCGTCGGCCTCGCTCTCGGGGGGCGTCACCCTGGTCGTCCTGGCCGCCGGGCTGGTCCTGCTGGCCCACGGCGGCTGGCCCGGCGTCGGCCTGGCGGCGGCGGTGGCGGCGGAGCTCTGCCTCCGCTCCCGATCCTGCGCCTCCCTGGTCGAGGTGCTGCCGTCCGCGGTCGCGGCGGGGGCGCTGCTCCTCGGCCTGGTCGCCCTGGCTGGGGTCACCCTCGCCGGTCACGGGCAAGGGCTGGCCGGGGTCGTCCTGGCCGCTGGCGTGGGCCTGGCCCTGGTCGCGCTGGCGGGGGTGGGGGAGTTCCCGAGGCTCCCGGCGTCGCTGATCCGGCTGGGCTGGCTGGGGGTCGACCTGGCCCTGGTCGCGCTGACGCTTGGGACGCTGGGCGTGCTCGACCAGGTGACGCGGCTGGCGTCCCAGGTCGTCCGTTGAGCCGATGGTGGGCCCCTCGATGATCGGCCGGCGACGTGGCCGTGTCGGCACGACGCCGGCGGGGTGACCGATGCCGACCTACGACTACCCGCCCGACCAGCTCGTCAAGCTCAGCGACGGCCGGGTGATGACCTGGGCTGAGTTCCAGCGGTACCTGCGGCAGCAGGCGACGACCTACACGCAGCAGATGACGACCGCGATCGAGCAGCTCTCCGGGCTGGCAGATCAGATGCACTCGCATGCGGGTGAGGTCAGCTCGGCCCTGCATCGGCTCACGTCTGACATGTCCGGGATCGAGGGTGCGATGGGGACGGACGAGATCGGGGCCCAGGTCCTCGCCACTTGGCAGCAGCAGTGGCCGAACCTGCGGCAGGTCATCGAGCAGGTCGCCACCGTGCTCGGGGGCCTGGGCGACGGCCTGGAGAAGGCGGCCGACGTCGTCTTCCAGACCGAGCAGAGCAACCTGCAAGGGCTCTCGCAGTACGGCGTCCACGTCAGCGCCACCGATCCCCGCAAGAGCCGGTCCCAACCCCGCCGAGGGCCGTCCTGAGGAGGGGGAACGATGGCCGACGCCGCTATCGCAGGCTTCGACAACAGCGGCACCGCGACCCCTGGGGACTCGGCTGCCATCCGGGGGTATGCCGCGAAGCTCCGCGCCTGCGCCAGGACCCTGCAGGCGATCTCCGACGATGCCGAGCACTGGCTGGCCTTCTACAGCTTCGACTGGCAGGGGCAGTGGAAGGACGACCTGTGGGCGAAGTGGTGCCGGTACGTCACCGCCAACCGGCAGCTCAGCGCTCGTGCCTGGGCGCAGGACAAGTCCAGCTCCGCCCATGCCAGCGGCGCGAGCAGGGCCACCGCCTTCGGCCAGGCGATCGACGGCTGCAACGCGATGGCCGACTGGCTCGAGCGATACGCAGCCTCCATCGACCAGCAGGAGGCGCAGCAGACGGCGCTCGCCCTGGACGTCGCCATCATCGGGCTCTCGGTGGCGGGAAGCCTCCTCACGGCGGGCCTGCTGACGCCGGTCCTGGGCACGGTTGGCGCGGCCCTGGTCATCGGGACGGTGGGTGGGGCCGTCACCTCCGCCGCCGTCGACTTCACCAACCAGACCGTCGACAACATGATCCTCGGCCACGAGGGCTTCTTGACCTCCCTGGAGCATCTGGACCTGGGCGAGCTGGGCCTGGAGGCTTTCACGGGGCTCGTGATCGGGGGGATCTCGACCCTGGCTGGTCTGGGGCTGGGGGCGCTGCTCTCGAGGCTGCCTGCCGGTGTCGGCACCTTCTTCGCCAACGGCCTGAGGAACAGCCTGGCCCTCAGGGCCGGCGTCGGCGCGGTCGGGTTCGGCCTGGGCACGTTCATGGCTGACGTGGGCATGCAGGTATTCGATCACCAGGTCGACCCGGCCAGGTTCCGCCCTCTGAGCTGGGGCCAGGCGGGTGAGGACGCCCTGATCTCGGCCGGCTTCGGCGTGCTGTTCGAGGGGATCCTCCATCCCGCTCACCTGCCCTCGGACCCCAACCAGGTGGTGGTCAGGATCGATACGCCGCAGGGGCGGTACGACGCCCGAGTCCGAGGGGATGGATCCCTGCTGGTCTTCCAGGGCGAGAACCCGGTGGGCTCGGGACGGCTGGTTTGGACGGTTGCCGGGGAGGGGCCGCATCCGAGGTTGTCGCTCCAGATCAGCGGCCCTGGGGCCAACGACCTCGTCGAGACCCCCCTGGTCAACGCCCGTGTGATCGTGGCCAGCCGGGTGGCGGGCTTCGAGGTCCACGCCGATGGCCAAGGCCAGCCATGGCTGCTCAGGGATTGGGGCCTCAGCGATGGCACGCTGCGGCTCACCGTGCTTCGGGGTGGTCAGGCGTCGCCCCCGGAGTTGGCCGTCGGGCCCGACGGTGGCCTGACCGTGCCCAAGGGCTGGGCTGCCCTTCACGAGCCAGTGGCGGGGAAGGTGACGGTGTGGGATCCACAGGATCCCGACCAGCGCTTCACGTTCGACCTCGAGGGCACGGGGCCGACGCCCAGCCCCGCCCTGCAGCGGCCGCCGGTTGCCGTCCCGAACGACTCCGGTGACCTCGGTCCTTGGTGGGTGGACAAGGGACAGGGTGGGGCCTGGCTGGTGCCGGAGGGCGTCGCGCGGGTCGGTCCGAGCTCGGATGCCGGGCTCCGTGTCGGCCCGGCAGGGCAGGGATCGGTGGGCCCGCTCGCTGCCGGCTCGGGCCTCGGCGGCCGGCTCACGCTCCCTGCCGAGGGGCCCTCGCCTCCTGGGGCCGGGAGCTCGGCCGGGCTGAGTTCTGCCCCCGTGCCGCCAGCGTCGGGGGCGGCCGAGCCTCCCATCGCCCCCGCGACCCTCACGGCAAGGGCCCCATCTCCGGAGGCGCCGGGCCCCCTCCCCTCGCTCGCACGGCCGCCGGTGGATTTCGCCAGCGTCCCGCCACCCAGGGCACCCGGGTCGGTCGGATCTGGGCCGACCCATTCACTGGGATCCGTGGCGGGGCCGGGCGTGCCCTCGGAGCTGCCCGGGCCTGGAGCGGAGCCGACGGCCAGCCCGAGCGTGGCGTCGTCCTCCCCGCCGCCAGGGGCCGCGTCGTCGGCGGCGAGCGGGGCCTCGCCGTCCCCGGTCGGGGCGGAGGTGGCGGCTCCCCAAGGTTGGCCGCCGGCCATCCTGGCCGGGGTGCCGGCCGGATCGCCGGAGGGCATGCAGCCGAGGGGGATGGCCTCCGTGGGCGGGCCCGGGGTGGGCCGACTCGGGCCTCAAGGCCAGGGGAGGGAGGTCGAGCTGCTCGGGCCGGGAGGGGCTCGTGCCCTCGAGCCGGGAACGTTGGCACCGGAGGAGGTGGCGCAGGCGGCCCGCATCCTGGACCTCAGGGGTGGCCACTTCCAGGGCCCGAGCGTGGAGCGCGCTCCGGGTGTGGATGGGGCCTGGAACGGGGAGTTGGTCAGCCTGAAGGCCACGCACCGTGGCGGGCTCGGCGGCTTCGCGCGTGAGCTCGGGCGCGCCGAGGAGAGTGCCCGGAGGGCGGGCTACTCCGGGGTCGGCGTCTACGTCGAGGCGCCCAACATCGGGAGGGAGGAGCTGCTCGACTTCGGGCGTCAGGGTGTCGTCCCTCGCATCCTCGATCGCGGCATCGTGCGCTCGGTCTGGGTCTTGACCAGGGACGGCTGGGTGGTCTTCCCCGGCCGGCCGGACGTCGTCCCCGGTGGGCCGAGCGAGGCCAGCGGCGGGCCGCCGGCCCCTGCCAGGCCGAGCCCCGTGGGGCCATCGGGGCGGGGGGCGCGGCTCGCAGGCACCTCGCATCCCCTCCCCAGGGCTCCCATCCCCCGCCCTGAGCCTGGCTCCAAACCGCTCTCCCCGGAGGAGCACGTTGGAGGTCCCCTGCCTCCGGGGGCAGGCACGGCCCCGCGGGCAGGTCGCCTCCGAACCACACCACTGGCGGCCATGGGGGCGGACGAGGCATCCCGTCCCCTCCGGTCGGTGCCTGCCCCGGCTGGCGGCAACCCCGACCCGCGCCGGTCCCTCGACGCCGCCGGTCGTCACCCCGCCCCCACCCCGGCGGGGGCGGAGGAGCTGGGGAGGCCCTTTGAGGTCAGCGCCGGCTCCTCGTGGCCTCCTGGGACCCTGAGCTCCTCAGCTCATCCGTGGCGGGCCCCGTCCGAGCCCCGCACCGGGCCGCTGATGGAGACCCTGGACGCCGCCCGTCGGGCCGTGGATGCGCTCCATCAGGCGGTGACCTGGGGGCTGGATCCAGAGGAGGTGGAGCGACGGTGGGTGGCTGCCGAGACCGCCGTGGGGGCCTTGGAGAAGGCTGTGGACCAGGCCCGGAGCGATCCGGCCGCGGGCCGGTTGGTGACCGACCTCGGCGCGGTGGCGCGCTCCAGCCGGGAGCTGATGGAGGCCCTCCGGAGCGGGTCGGGGCTGACCGCCTGGCCCCTCTCGGAGGCCGAGCTCGCCCTCGCCCGCAGGGCGGTGGCGGGGTTCGAGCTCCTGCGTAGCGAGGCCCGCAACGCGCGCCTGGTCCGCTTCGCTGGCGGCGGCTGGGGGGTCTGGAAACCAGAGACGGGGGTGAACCGGCTGGGGGCCCAGGAGTGGCGGGGGGCCGAGCTCTGGCGCAGGGGGCCAGAGGGCTGGGAGCACGTCCCCGAGGAGGAGTGGAGGTGGGTGCGGGAGCTGGCGGCCTATCGCCTCGACCGCATGCTCGGCTTCGGCCTGGTCCCGACCACGGTGGCAAGGGCCTTCGAGCCGGAGGGGGTGGGCGCCCTCCAGGAGTGGGTGGAGGGCGGTCCCGGGCTCCGCTACCCCGAGCTCTACCGCTACCCGGATCTGGACCGGCAGCGGCTGGCGGTGCTCGACTACCTCATCGCCAACAGCGATCGGACGGCGGAGAACCTCGTCACCCGTCCCGGGGGACGACCGGTCGCCATCGACCACGGGGACGCCTTCCCGAGCCAGGCCCGGGAGGGACGCATCACCTCCGACTTCGTGGCCGAGATGCTGCTCTGGCGGCGATCCCTGGCCGCGGAGGTGTGGGAGGCGGTGCGGGCCCTGGACCCGAGCGAGGTCTACCGAATGTTGCGGGTGACAGGGCTGGGGCACGAGGTGGCGGAGGGGGCGCTGGCTCGCCTCCGTGAGGTCCGGGAGCGAGGGCGGATTGTCGGAGAGGCGTGGCCGGGGGCGATCGTGTACTCCCAGGGCCTGGTCCGCCGGCCGCGAGGCTGAGCTGGCCCCTCGGCCTGGGGTGACCTCGCACCTGGCCTTGCACGAGGAGGCGAGCTTCTCGTTCCCGCCATTGTCCGCGCCGCGTCCGTACCCTGCGTGCTTGACTCAAGCCGACCGATGAGCAAGGCCATCCTCCACCGGCCTGCCCGGGTGATGCCGCCGGTGGTGCCCGACGGTCCCATCACCGTGCCCCTGCCGCCAGAGCCACCGCAGGGGATGGGCTTTTCGTGGTGGCCCCAGCTGCTCTTCCCCCTGGTCACGAGCTGCGGCAGCCTCTACTTCATCGTCTACAACCCCAATCCGACCTACATCGCCATCAGCCTGGTGATGACCGGGGCCTCGGTCGCGCTCAGTCTGGCCATGGTGGCGCAGCAGGTGACGGCCTCGCGCCGCCGCTGGGCCGTGGAGCGGCGGCGCTACCTCGCCTACCTGCTCGAGGTCGCTCGCCGGGCCCGCAGGACCGCGGAGCTGCAGGACGCCGCGGCCCGCTTCGTGCACCCCGGGCCAGCCGAGCGGTGGGCGGTGGCCTGCGGTCGGGTCCGGGTTTGGGAGCGCCGGCCCCGGCACGAGGACTTCCTCTCGGCCCGGGTTGGCCTGGGCCGAGCCCCGCTCGCCACCCCTCTCATCCTGGAGGGAGCTCACGAGCCGCTGGTCGAGCGCGACCCCGAGCTGCTGGCAGCCGCCGAGCGGGTGGTGGCCGAGCACCGCGAGGTCCCCGACCACCCGGTGGTCCTCGACCTCCGCCGTCACCCGGTGGTCAGCGTGATCGGGGCGCCCGAGCAGACCAGGGCCGTCGCCCGCTCGATCCTCACTGAGCTGGCGACCTTCTGCGCCCCCGACGAGCTGCTCCTGGCGGTCCTCCACCCACCGGGCGCGGGGCTTGCCTGGGGGTTCGTCAGGTGGTTGCCCCACCAGGTCGGGGAGGGCGGTCGTGCCCTGTGCGGGGAGGCCTCCGAGGTGCTGGAGCCGCTGATGGAGGAGGTAGGCCGGCGCCGCGAGGCAGCCAAGCGCCGGGAGACGCGGCGGGGTGACGACGAGCCCTGCCCCCGGCAGATGGTGGTGGTCGTGGATGGGTTCTCGGCGGCCTCGCCCCTCGCTCGCCTCGAGGTGCTGGGCGAGCTGACCGAGCGGGCGCGGGAGCTGGGCGCCAGCCTCCTCTTCCTGGTCGAGAACCAGCGTGACGAGCCGCCCACGGTCGACCTGAGGGTCAGGATCGGGGCCGACGGCGACCTTCGGGTGGAGGACGATCGCGGCAACGCCCGTAGCGGCCGGGCTGACCGTTCGGACCCGTGCCTGGCGGAGGCGATCGCGCGTCACCTGGCCCCGCTTCGGCTGGGCGACCGCGACGACGGGACGGTCCTGGGGGAGACCTGTCGGCTGATGGAGCTGCTGGGCGTCGGCTCGGCCCGGGCCCTGGACCCGGCCGCGCTCTGGGGCGCACGGCCGGAGCGGGACCTGCTCCGGGTCCCGATCGGGGTGGGCGCCGATGGCGCGCCCGTGCTCCTCGACCTCAAGGAGGCGGCCCGGGGCGGGATGGGGCCCCACGGCCTGGTGGTGGGCGCCACCGGCTCCGGCAAGAGCGAGCTGCTGCGCACGCTGGTGACCGGCCTGGCCGTCACCCATCCCCCAGAGACCTTGGGCTTCGTGCTCGTGGACTTCAAGGGAGGAGCCGCCTTCGCCGGCCTCGCCGAGCTGCCGCACGTGGCCGGCATGATCACCAACCTGGCTGACGACGTGGCCATGGTCGACCGCACCTACGCGGCGCTCTTCGGCGAGATGCAACGCCGCCAGAGCCTGCTCCGCCGCGCCGGCAACCTCGACAGCGTCAGGGAGTACCAGCAGCGACGAGCCGCCGGCCGGTTGCCGGGCTCCGAGCCCCTCCCCTACCTGGTGATCGTGGTCGACGAGTTCGGCGAGCTGCTGGCCAGCCGGCCTGACTTCATCGAGTTGTTCGTGGCCATCGGTCGGGTCGGGCGCAGCATCGGCATGCACCTGCTGCTGGCCAGCCAACGCCTGGAGGAGGGTCGGCTGCGGGGGCTGGAGAGCCATCTGTCGTATCGCATCTGCCTGCGCACCTTCACCCCGGCCGAGAGCCAGAGCGTGCTTGGGACCCAGGATGCCTACCGTCTGCCCGCGATCCCGGGCTCGGCCTACCTCAAGGTCCATACCGATGTCTATGAGCGCTTCAGGGCGGCCCTGGTGTCGGCTCCCGAGCCGCCGGCGGAAGAGGCCGAGGAGGCCCCCTCGCCCCTGTTCGCCCACGGCCTCACCTCCTATGGCGCTGCGGGGACGGCTCGAGCCCTGCCGCCGGCGGAGGAGCCGGCGACCGAGATGGCCATCGCCGTGGAGCGGGTGCGGGGGGTCGGCGCCCAGCCGGTGCACCAGGTATGGTTGCCGCCGCTTCCGTCGGAGCTGGGCCTGGAGCGGCTGCTGCCGCCCCTGGGCCGGCATCCCCGACGCGGCCTGCAGGCGTTGGGCTGGCCTCACCTCGGCCAGGCTCGGGCCCCGGTCGGGCTGCTCGACGAGCCGCTCGCCCAGGCCCAGCGTCCCTTCATCCTCGACTTCGCCGGTTGGGCGGGGCACCTGATCGTGGTCGGCGCCCCCCAGACCGGCAAGAGCACCTTCCTGCGCACCCTGGTCCTGGCGCTGATCGCCACCCACACCCCGGACGAAGCTCGCATCTACATCGTGGACTACGGCGGGGGCACCCTTGGCGCCTTGGCCCATGCCCCCCATGTCGGTGACGTGGCGGGACGTCTCGAGGTGGAGAAGGTGCGACGGACGGTCGGTGAGGTCTGGGCGCTGGTGGACGAGCGCGAGACCCGGCTCCGTGAACTCGGCATCGACTCCCCCGAGGCGTTGCGCCGGCGCCGTGCCGAGGGGGCGGTGCCGCCCGAGCTCGGGAGCGACGTGTTCCTGCTCGTCGATGGCTGGGGCGCCGTCCGTGAGGAGCTGGAGGACCTGGAGGCCCAGCTGCGGGAGATCGCGGCTCGCGGCCTCAGGGTCGGGTGCCACCTGGTGCTGACCGCCAATCGCTGGCACGAGATCCGGCCCAACCTCCGGGACAACATCGGTGGTCGTCTCGAGCTGCGGCTCAACGACGCGGCCGAGTCCGAGATCGATCGGCGGGCAGCGCTCTCCATCCCGGTCGACGTCCCGGGACGGGCGCTCTGCTCGGACTCGACCTTGCTCCAGATCGCCCTGCCCCAGCTGGGCGGCCGAGCGGAGGAGGTGGCCGCCGCCGCCGCCGCTGCCTGGAGAGGCCACCCCGCCCCTGCGGTTCGCCTGCTGCCGGCGCGGGTCGTGCCACGTGACCTCCCCGCCCCCGGCCACGATCTGCTCCCTGGGGTGCCGATCGGGGTCGAGGAGCTGGAGCTCGCGCCGGTGTACCTGGACCTGAGCGGGGCCGACGCTCATTTCCTCGTCTTCGGCGACGCCGAGTCAGGGAAGACCACCTTCCTCCGCTCCTGGATGGCGGGGCTGCAGGCGCGGCAGGGCCCCGATCGGGCCATGCTCCTGGTCATCGACTACCGCCGCACGCTACTGGGGGCGGCGCGGCCGGAGCAGCTCTGGGCCTACTGCGGGGCCGCGCCCCAGGCCGCGGCCGCGGTTCAAGAGCTGGCCACCGGCATCGTGGAGCGCCTGCCCGCGCCCACGCTCTCCGCCGAGGCCATCGCCGCCCGTTCCTGGTGGACCGGGCCCGACTTCTACGTCGTCGTCGACGACTACGACCTGGTGGCGTCGCCCGCCGGCAACCCGTTGGCGTCCCTGATCGAGCTCCTGGCCCAGGGCCGCGACCTGGGCCTCCACGTGATCCTGGCTCGGCGGGTGGGCGGGATGGCCAGGGGCGGCATGGACCCGTTCCTCAGCCGTCTCCGTGAGCTCCAGGTCCCGGGCCTGATCATGTCCGGTGACCCTGGCGAGGGCCCCATCCTGGGGCTACATCGAGCCGCTCCGCAGCCTCCCGGGCGGGGCCTGCTGGTCCGTCGTCGCCATCGTCCCGTGCGGGTGCAGACCGTCGATGCCACGCTCCCCCCGGATTGAGCGTGGCCTTCGCCGGGGCCGAGGTCGGCTGCTCCTCCTCGGCCGGGCTGGCGATCGTATCGGAGGGCGCCCCTCCACGGTGGGGGCCGAGGCCTGGGATCACACCGCCCGTGCGAGGGCTGGAGCCGTGGGCCGCGCCCCCGCTCGACCTTCCCGGCCGCTTCCGGCCGGGCCTCCCCGGGGGCCGGAGGCGCTGGGGCCGACGCCCCCAGAGGTGCCCTCCCCGCCGCGCCCATGCCGTGCGGCCTCGCGGAGGGAGGAGGTGCCCCGCGGCCGCTTTGCGTCTGACGCTACTTCAGGCTGTTGGTGATCTGGGTGAACACGCTCTGCAGCTTGCTCCCGAGCAAGGTCAGGGTGCCGATGACCACGATCGCGACCAGCACCAGGATCAGAGCGTACTCGACCATGCCCTGAGCGTCCTGCCGGGCCAGCCAGCGCGGTGATAGGTGCTTTCCTCGCATGCTCGATAGCGTAACGCCCGATCCTCTGCTATGAGGCAGGATTGAGTGGGGTCGCTCAGCACTTGGCAACATTTGCTGTGGAAAGAATAACCCTATCCTCCATGTCATCAATGATGAAGATGACCACTGATGACGACCCCGCCCTCCGTGAGAGGGCACCCCGCCGGGCGCTTTGTCCGTGGCCTGGTGTTGCCACCGACGGCGCCGGGCCGTGTTAGATATACAGACGGCTTGGCGGCATGGGAAGGGACGAGCGATCGTGGAGAGATGCGAGGTCGATCCGGACAGGCGTTGGTCGAGTTCGCGGTGGTGGTGTTCGCGTTCCTGCTCGTCATGTTCGCGACCATGCTCGCCGCCTTCCATGCCATCCAACGGGCCGTGGCCGAGATGGCGGCGGCGGCGGGGGTGGAGGTGGCGGCCAGCGGGACTCCCGGCCAGGTGGATCGCCCCGACCTGGCTGGCGCCTTCGTGCCTACCCGCGACCTCCTGGGCCCGGTGATGTTCTCCACTGCCATCGTCCAGGTCCCGCCCGGCCAGCCCTGCCCTCCCCTCGACCGCATCGGCGCCGACACGGTCGCAGTCTGCGCCTATCTCGACGGGTCCCTGGTGGCTGAGACCGTTCGCGGCCATCCCAACCTGATCGTGCCCGCCGTGGTCGCCGAGCGGTTGCCCTTCAGCGTCGACGTGACGGTCGAGATGCACGCGGTGAGCTACCAGCCATGAGGGGGCGGGGTCAGGCGCTGGTCGAGACGGCGATCACGTTGCCGATCATGATCCTGCTCTTCTTGGGCTTCCTCGCCGCCGGGGTGGCCGCCCAAGGGTACGTCGACCTCAACACCGCGGTCGCCCTGGCGGCCGCCGCCAACGCCACCGCCTACGCCGACGACCGCGCGGATGCCGACCGCTTCGCGACCTCCACCTTCGAGGCAACGGTGGGGCACGACTCGTTGCTGAGCTCCCAGGGCCTGAGCTGCGCTGGCGACTATGCCGCCGGGGGCACGGTCACCTGTCGGGGCTCGGCCGTCCTCGAGTTCTCACGGACGCCGCTGGCGGTGGTGGTTCCCTTCGACCCCACCATCGCCGCCCAGGCGTCGGCGGTGCGTTCGCCCTATCGCTCGGCTCGGCCATGAGCGGTCGACAGTCGGGTCAGACGCTCGTCATGTTCGCTATCGCCATGACCTTCGTGTTCCTGGCCATGATCGCCCTGGTGGGCGATGTCGACACGTTGGTGGTGCGGTACAACCAGGTCGACGCGGAGGCGTTGCTCAGGGCCCAGGCCGGTGCGAGTGCCATCGACGTCGCGGCGCTGTATCGGGGTGAGCATGCCCTCGACCCGACGCTCGCGGTCCAGCGCTGTGAGCAGGTCGAGGTCGCGGGCGATGGCGCCCATCCACGCCAGGTGAGGTGCACCTTCGTGCCCCCCAATCGGGTCACGGCCACGGTCTCGGAGGAGGTGACACTGCCCATCCCGCTGTTCATGGCCTCGGCCACGGTCCGGGCCACTAGGACCGGGCAAGCTGTGTTTGGCAATCAGCGCATCGTGGGGGCTTGACTCGAATGGACGACCCTCGGACCCTCGCTTCTGACGTCCCCCAGCACATCCGGCCGGGGAGGTGTGACTGAGCGACCATGTCCCGTCACGCCTTGGTCGTGCTCATCGGTCTGGTGGTCTTCGCCGCCGTCACTGGCGCGATCTACCTCCAGATCCTGACCTCGGCTCACGCCTCCGATCTGGTCTGGGCGGTGAGCCGACCGGTCCAGGCCGGTGACCCGCTGACGGCGGACAACGTGCACCAGACCCGCATCCCCCGCAGCGGCGATAGCTGGGACTTCTACACCGGCGACCTGATCGCCGCCCACGCGCGAGCGGCCCACCCGATGGCGGCGGGGACCATTGTGTTCAAGGACGACGTCCTCGACCAGGACTTGGCCCTGGTCACGCTCACGCTCAAGGACCCGCCCCCTCTCGCCCACGGCCAGACCATCGACGTCTACGCCCAGATCGGGAGCCAGACCCTGATCGTGGGCCGGCGGCTGGTGGTGGATGGGGTCGACGGCAGCAACGCCTCGGTCTGGGTGCCGACCACCGACGAGCCGGCCTGGGTCGCGTTGCAGGCCAACTCGGTCGCCCTCTTCGCCGCCCGGAGCGGTGGGGTTGGGGTGCCCGAGGTGCAGGCGGAGACCATCGACGACGCCTTGGCCTCCCTGAACGGCCTCAGCGCGGCCGCGCCGGCCTCCTCCAACCCGTCACCGGTCACCGGCGGCAGGCCGTGAGCTACGTGGTCGCCTTCTACGGCATCAAGGACGGCCAGGGTCTGACCACGACCGCCCTGGCCGTTGCCGATGAGCTGGCCCGGCAGCACCGCGTCGTCTTCGTCGACGCGGACATGTCCGGCACCGGTACCGCCGCCGACGCCCTCCAGCTCGACGCCGGCGGTCGGGGGATGAACAACCTGATCGGGGCCCGGGCCATCAGCGCCCGCGACCTGCTCGCCCAGGCCCTTCCCACCCACCAGCGCAACCTGGGGCTGGTGGCGGGGCTGAGCGCCATCTGCGGGAGCGCCGTCCCCAGACTGGTCGAGCAGCTCCGGGATGGGCAGGCGTTCACCATCCCAGGGGTGGAGTTCGTGGTCGTGGACTTCGGTGCCATCGCCCACCCCGAGGCGCGCTCGCTGCGTCAGTCGGTCACGGCCGTGGCCTCGATCGCCCATCGGGTGTTCACCGTGCTTCGCGACGACCCGCCCATGATCGCTCGCGCCGTGCTGGCGCTCCGGTCGGCGCAACCACCCAAGACCGAGCTGCTGCTGGCCGAGAGCCGGCGGGGCCAGCTCCGCAAGCACGTCCGGGAGGTGCTCCGCCTGCAGCTGCCGGAGGTGGCCCTGGCCGCGACGCTGCCCTGGGACCCTGGTCGCGCCCAGCGGGCGCTCGACTCGGGCCGGCCACTATCGATGCCGGCCCTGGTGCGCGAGCTCAAGCTCGCGGAGCAGGCCGAGCCGGTCCTGGCCCAGGTCCGGGCTGCTTTGGGAGGGCGAGCCCGATGAGGGCCCCGATGCCTCCCGCAGCCCTCGACCTTGCGCCCCAGCTCGGGTACCGGACCTTGCCGGTCAAGCCCTGGCCCGATGTCGACGCCGAGCTCTACGAGGTCTGCCGCACCCTGGCCGATCACCTGGAGCGCTACCGTCGGCTCCACGACGTCGCCCCCTCGGTGAGCGAGGAGGAGGGGCTGTTCGACACCATCAACGACCTGGTCGACCAGGCGCTGGAGCGACCGGTCGAGTTCGGGATCAACAAGGCCGTGGCCAACGACATCGCCGACGACCCTGGCTTCCGGGAGCGGGTGGTCAGGGGGACGATGGTGCTCGCCTCCCATCTCTTCCCGCTCTCCCGCCTCCTCTACCTTGAGGAGGGGGTCGAGGAGATCCACGTCTATCGCTGGGACACGTGGGTGATCCAGGGGCCCGACTTCAAGGTGCAGCTGAGCCCGGAGGGGAACCCCCTTCGGAGCGACGAGGCCTGGCTGGACTTCTTCAAGGAGAAGGTGATCACGCTGCCCGGCACCACCGGACAGAAGATGCTGAGCCAGGGGCGGCCGACGGCGGAGGTCAACGTCGGCGGCCTCATCCGCTTGGCCCTCTTGCAGCCCCCAGCCATCTCTGGGCCCACGAGCCTCCTCGCCACCATCCGGGTCCAGGGCGCGGCCCGGGTCCGGTCGCTCGAGGACTATGTCAGCCAGGGCACCATGCCCCGGGGGGTGGCCGAGTTCCTCCTCGCCTGCGTGCTGGGGAAGGCCAACATCATCATCTCGGGAGGGACAGGGAGCGGCAAGACCACCCTCCTGCGCGTGCTCGCCGGGTCCATCCCCTGGGACGAGCAGCTGGCCGTCCTCGAGGACAGCGCCGAGCTGCACCTGGAGAACGATCGGGGGGATGGTCTCCCCTGGCACCCCTACGTCCAGAGCGTGAACACGGTGGAGGCGGTGCTGAGGGGGGAGCCCGGCATCACCATGCGGGACCTGGTCAAGCTCGCCCTCCGGCTCCGCCCGGATCGGATCATCCTGGGCGAGGCGCGAGATGCCTCGATGGCGGATGTCTGCCTCGCCGCCTCGACCGGGCACGACGGCTCCATGGTCACGCTCCATGCCGACGACGCCGAGGAGGCGATCCGACGGGCGGCGGAGTACGTGATGATGTCGCCCGACTTCATGGGCAGCGCCAACGCCGAGAGCATGGCCCTGCGCCGTGTCCACCAGGCCTTCGACGTCACTGTCCACCTGCGCCAGCGCGGCGGCCGCCGGCAGGTGACTGGGATCGTGGCCATGGGGGACGGGGTCGGCGACCGGCGATGGGTGTACTCGCTGAGCCCGGAGGGAAGGCTGGTCCGCGAGATCTCGCTGCTCGGCGACCTCCCCTCGCGGCTGGCCTACAAGCTGGCCCCCTACCTGGCCGGGGTCCCCCCGGTATGAGCGGGCACCGGTTGGGGGCCGGCCACCGGCAGGGCGGGGGCGGGGCGAGGGTCGCGCCGTGAGCCCCTTGCTCTTCTTCACCGAGATCCTGCTGCTGATCGCCCTCGGGCTGGTGGTGCTGCTCGTGGCCAGCGGGTTCCGCCCGAGGTGGGAGCGAGGTCGGGCGCTGAGGCGGCTGGAGCCGTTGCTGGAGCGCGAGCGGTACGTGGCCAGCGGGTTGGGCTGGAGCCTCCGGGTCTGGCTGGCGATCCGGCTCGGCGCCGCCGGGCTCGGCCTCGTGATCGGGACGCTGATCGGCACCCCGGTGGTGATCCTGGGGCTGGGGGCGGTCGGCCTCTTCGGCGTGCCCTGGTGGCTCAAGGCGAGGGCCGCGCAGCGCAAGCTGGAGCTGGATCGAGCCCTGATCCCGTTCATGATCAACCTGATCAACCTGCTCTCGCAGGGACAGCAGACCCTCAACCATGCGCTCAAGGACCTGGCCCAGAACCCGGATCCGCGGCTCGCCCATGTGCTGGAGCCGCTCAAGAGCGCCGAGTCGGTCAGCGACGCCCTGGTCGAGGTGGCGCAGCGGGGGATGTCGCCGATGCTGGAGCGGGTGTGCGTCGACCTCCTGCTCTCGATGGACCAGACCCCAGAGGCGTTCATCGAGCAGGCCCAGAAGATCCTGATCCCGCAGTACGACCAGGACCTCGAGATCCAGGCCCGCAACCACGCCGCCCTCGCCGGTGGCCGCCAGAACGGACTGATCGTGATCGCGGTGATGGCGGTGGCGTTCGTGGTCGTCATGCGGGTCGAGACCTTGCGAGCCGCCTACGCGAGCCTGGCAGGCCAGCTCATGCTCCTTCTGGACGGGGCCATGATCGTGGGCATCCTCGGGATCCTGGAGCTGATGACGCCCCGAACGCCGTGGGTTCGGTGGGACGTGGCCGCGGTTCGGGAGCAGATGAGGAGGCGCTATGCCTGACCTCGCCCTCCCCCTCCTGCTACTGACGCTCGGGGCGGGGCTGGGGGTGACCCTCTGGCGCCTCGGGGCCTTCGCCCCCCGGGCGGTGGTGGCCTGGAACCGGATCGGGCGTCACCATCACCTGACCGACCAGCGCCCGCTGGAGGAGCGGCTCGCCGACCGCGTCCCCTCCCTTGCGCGCCTCTTCCGGCAGACGAGCGTGCCCCGCCTGCTCGCCATCGCCAATCGTCGTGAGAGCCTCAACACCTGGCTGGTCAGGGTTGCCATCTATGTCCTGATCGTCGGCGTCGCCCTGCTCGCCCTCGATCTCCTGGCCAGCCTCAGCTCCCATCAGCTGCCGGTGCCGCCGCTGGCCTGCCTGGTCCTGGCCGGCCTGTTCGTGCCTCTGTCCTACCTCTCGCTGCAGCTCGAGGCCCGTCGCCGACAGGAGGAGATCAACCGCGCCATCGCCCAGTCGCTCTCGGAGATGGCGATCCTCACCTACGCCGGTGGGTACACGGTGTCGGGTGCGCTCGAGTTCGTGGCCCGCTGTCACCGTCAGCGCTCGTTGCTCGACCTGCTCGTGGAGGAGAACTGGCGGCGGCTTGTCTCGCCTCAGGACACGCCTCTGGCGCTGGCCCTGCGCTCGGACCAGCTGCTGAGCACGGTCACCATCTACCAGCGCGTCGGGCACGCCTACGACCTGGAGATGCTCAGCGAGCTGGCCGCGAGCATGCGTCGCATCGCCGAGAAGGGCCTGGTGCCCTCCGACGTGCTCACCTCACTGGCGGCGGCGACGGGCAGGAAGCACATCGCCGCGATGACGGTCCGGATGGAGCAGGCCAGGCCCCGGATGGCGCTCGCCATCGGCCTCATGGTCCTCCCGCTGCTCAGCCTGATCCTCTACCCGGCGGCCGTCGCCATCTCCGACGTCTTCCGTTGAGAGGGCCGATGAGGCGATCGTTGCCTGGGCTGCTGCTCCCCCTGGTGGTGACCGGGATCGAGCTCGCCTCCGCCATCCTGGTCATCGGGGCGCCTGACCTGGCCGCCGCCGCCCGCTTCCTGACCACCACCACGCCCACCATGCCCGACGGTATCGCCGCAGCCGAGGCGGCGGTATGGATCGGGCTCCTGGCCGCCGCGATGGGAACGCTGGTAGCGACGCTGAGAGGTGCGATCGACATCCTCCGAGGGAGCGCCCCGGCTGCCCTCTGGTCGCTCGTCCTGGTCGTGATCGGGCTGGCGGTCCTAGGCGTGGGGGCTGGCCGTCACCTCAGCGCCGAGCGGGTGGACCTGGCCGGTGGCTCGGTGAGCCAGGCCCGGGCGCAGCTCGTCGTCCCCTCGCGGTGACCGCCCGGACCCTGGGCGGAACGACCGCACCCTGCCGCTGACTCAGGGGTTGCACAGGGGACCGAGGAGCTGGCGGGCGCCAGGGGCGGTGCAGTCCCAGTCGGAGTCCGCGACCCAGATCTCGCCCATGAGCGGGTCGATGGCCAGCTCGCCGCCGACCAGCTCCGGCGACCCCGCCCCCGCAGGCAGGCTCGCAGCCACGGTCTCGTGACCTTGTCCATCGACCCAGGCGACCTTGGAGGGGCCAACCTGATCGAGGTAGAAGGCGTAGGGGGTCCAGACGAAGAGGTGGTCGGTGAACGGCTGGCGGAGGCTCGAGGGGAGGGGGCGCAGCACCAGCCGCCGCAGCCTGAGGCGGGTAACCTGGACCGTGGCGCCCGCGCTCCTCGCCCGCTGGATGGTGTCGAGATCGTAGGCGAAGACCTTGATCGGCGATCGGCTCAGACCGGAGCGGAGCAGGAAACCGTCCTGCATGTGGTCCCAGGCCCACAGCTCGTAGGCGTTGGCGCGCAGGTAGGCGAGCGCCCATCGTCGGGCGTCCGCGTCCGTCACCGCCCCATCGGTCTGGTTGACGACCTGGATGGAGCCGAGCGAGACCTGGCGGAGCGAGGGCGGCGGGGCCTCGCTGGCCCCCTTGCGCTCCCAGGCCGAGAGCGGGATCGGCGTCCCGGTGAGGGCGGATGGCGCCGGCCTCGGTGGGGTGGGGCGAGCCGTGACCGAGCCGCAGCCGACCAGAGTGACCCCGACCAGGACCGCGACCACACACCTCCTCACCTCAGCTGCTCCCCACCGGCACCCCTTCCTCCTGGATGACCTGCTTGGTGTAGGGGCCGATGGCCCGGGCGATGGGGGGGATGAGCCCATCCAGTCGAAGGTGATGCTGGCCGTCCGCGTCCGACCAGTACTCATCCACGGTGACGCGGTAGTGCTCGACCACGGAGACGTGGTAGCTCCCATAGGTGCGGTAGGTGTGGCTGGCGGCGATGTCGGCCGGGACGCCGATGCACGCCGCCGGCAGGTCGGGGTCGGGCTGGGTGCTGCCGTCGCCGAAGTCCCAGGTCGCGCCCTGGAAGGCGAGCCCGATCCGAAAGACGTAGAACACGTACCTGCCGGTGCCATCGTTCACCGGGTCGGCGATGGTCATCTCGAAGTCGGCCGGCTGCTGGATGGATCGCCAGGTGCCGCCCGGGACCTGGAAGGAAGCGCCGGTGACGAAGAAGCAGGTGCCGATGGCGACCAGGCCGGGGTTGGGGTTGTCGGGTAGCGAGGAGAGCGTTCCCGCATTGATCAGCTGGAGGAGGTGGGCCTGGTCCAGGTAGGGCAGGATCCGATCCGAGGGGAGGCCGTTCGGCCGCCGCACCGGGTTGGGCTCGGTCAGCCAGCAGACATCCCCGGCGACAACGAAGTTGGTGAAGGGGACCGGTACCGGGCAGCCGAGCTCGAAGCCCGGGTTGGGGACGGTGCAGAGGCCGTCCTTGTCGTACTTCCCGTGGAAGACGTACGGTACATAGATGTTCGCCTGCTCCGCCTCGGTCACCGGCACCTGGGTCAGCTCCGACGGGTAGGCGATCGAGGTGGAGCCCTTGCCATCGGCGGTGGGGTCGAGCTCGGTCACGCTGCCGTTGGGGCCGATCAGGAGCTTGACCGGTCGGTCGATCTCATAGCTGCAGCTCTCGCCGGGGTGTCCGCTGCCGGGGCCGCCATGCGGACTGCTCGCTCCATAGGGGGTCCCGGGAAGGCCGCTGGCCAGTGGACAGTCGACGCTGGCGTTCTCCTGCACCGCCACCAGCCTCCCGTCGTTCCCCACCTCTCCCCCCACCGTGGGGGTGCAGACGTTGGCGTCACCGCTTCCCGGCGTCCCAGAGGCCAAGGCTGATGGGGTCGAGGCGACCATCAGCACCACAACGCCCAGCCCGGCGGCGAACCCGGCCCTCGCTCCTGCCATCGCGGCCGGCAGGAAAGGTAGCAGATGCGCACTGGCCGTCAGCTGGACGAGGGCCATTGTCCGCCACTTGGTAGCCGCTGCTTCCCGCGGCGCGATAGGCTCGCAGCCGGTGGCGGAGCCGTCCGATCGAGGGCAGCTGCGGATCCCGTTGGGGGGGCTCAGCCCGCGGGTGGTCAGGCGCTGGTGGCCCCGGCCCCGGCCGGTGGGGCCGCCCTTGGCGGCCCTGGTCGGAGCCGCCCTGGCGGTGGTCGGGGTGCTGCTGGCCTCCGCCGAGCCCCAGGTGGAGGTGCGGGTGGGCGATCGCGGCTACGATCTCGGTGGCCAGGTACTGACCGAGCACGGAGGCGGCGTCTACCAGGGCCGGCGAGGCGGGGTGCTGGTGATCGCCTGGGTCGGAGATCGAGAGCTGGCGGGGGCGTCGGCGGAGCTGAATGGCCGTCCCATCACCGGCCACTGCGAGCTGGTGGTGGGGGGCGATGAGACCTGCCGCTTCACGGTCGATGGTCGGACGCTCACGGCCCGCGACCGGCGGACCGCCTACGGCTGGCACCGGCGGTACTCGGACGGCCACACGGTGGCCATTCGCGTCGTCGGCGGCCACGACGTCCCGGTGCCCTTCCCCGTCGGACGCTGATACCGCTACCGTCCTCGCCAAAGGCCTGCCGCTCCAGCAGGATGGGTGCCCCCTCGACGGAGGTGGTGACCGCGCTCGACGACCTGGAGCGCCGGGGCGAGGCCTTCGTCGCCTTCCACGCGCCTCACCGACCGGCTCGCCCCGGTTGAGCGCACAAGCGGCCGGCAGGTGGCCGAGGCGGTGAGGACGCCACCCCAGACCCCAGGCAGCGAGGGGGACGTCGATGCCGCCCGGGATCGTCGGCAGCCCCTCGTGCACGAGACCTTCACCACCTCGCGCGAGCACGGGTTCCTGGACCGGGGCTGGGAGCTGCCTCAGGCCTGGTGACCCGGTGCGCCGGCGTCCCGGCGGGGGTGAGCTTCCAGACCAAGCTGGAGCCAGCCATCACCAGGCTGGAGCCCGCCTGGGCGCAGGGGTGCCGGGGCGCTGGGGGAGCGGGGATGAGGGGCGACGCGCCCCATGGCACCGGGCCAGCCCCGGACCAAGGCACGACCGGCTCCCCGGTCCCGAGGTCTGGCCCCTCGGGGGCCCCATCGGGACCCCCTCTGACGAGGTCCCCTCCTCGCCCGTCGCTCGCTCGGCGACCCCGACGACCCCGCCTCCTCCCCGGCCCTGGCCTCGACCCGGTGGGTCGCGGAGCCGTGCCTCAAAGAGGCGAAGGGGGAGAGCGGGCTGGACCAGGACGAGGTCTGGCGCTGGTCGAGCCGGCACCGGCACC
>Ga0209061_1001449_pt1 | contig 39511 bp, 35 predicted proteins | sample Coa_R1_10_FD_187157 | JGI IMG/M metagenome (GOLD analysis project Ga0209061, IMG submission 187157) | Surface soil microbial communities from Centralia Pennsylvania, which are recovering from an underground coalmine fire - Coalmine... | ecosystem: Environmental > Terrestrial > Soil >... | reverse complement strand
CGCATGGCCCGTGAAGGCGTCCGTTTCACACGCCATAATACGGCGCATCCGATCTGCTCCGCATCACGCGCAGCGCTCTTGACCGGACGATACGCCTGCCGGAGTCATACAGAAGGAGCCTACGGCCCCAACTCACGGACCGGAATGGATCTGGATGAGAAGACACTCGCCGATATCTTGCGGCCAGCTCACTATCGATCCATGTGCATTGGCAAATGGCACCTGGGGTACCCATCTCCCTATCTGCCTACAGACAGAGGATTCGATGCTTTCTTTGGCGTTCCCTGGAGCGTCGACATGAACCCTCTTCCACTCCTGAGAAATACGACAGTTATCGAGGAAAACACCAACCGGGAACTGCTGACTCCGCGCTACACAGAAGAGGCCCTTAAATTTATCGGTGACGCTAAATCTGGTCCGTTTTTTCTCTATCTCGCGTATTCTTATCCACATGATCCGCCGCGTGCCTCCCCGCGTTTTCGCGGCCATTCCAAACTCGGCCATCAGGCCGACGCCATCGAGGAAATTGACTGGAGCGTCGGAGAGATCTTAGCTGCTGTTAGACGAAATGGCCTGGATCGAAACACACTGTTGATCTTCACCAGCGATCATGGACCCTGGTTCCAGGGAAATCCTGGCCCTCTTCGTGGACGCAAATCCACTACCTTCGAGGGCGGCGAACGGGTTCCCTTCCTCGCTCGCTGGAGCGGCACAATTCCAGCCGGAAGGACCATCGATGAGTGGGGCTGCCATCTGGACATCGTTCCTACAGTTGCCTCGATCTGTGGTGCTCAACTCCCGGACAAACACTATGATGGCCTCGATATCTCGAAGCTTCTGAAGGGGGAAGCTACGAGCCTCCATCGGGGCACCATGCTGTATTTTGCCGTTTCCCCCCATCAACAAATACTGGAATGCGCAAGAAAGGGAAGTTGGAAACTTCGCATCGCACAGGGAACAGGCGAGATTTATATCAACGATTGGTTAGGCGGCTCTTGCGGACCCAAAAAGCATTTTCTTTTACCGCGCCCGGAACTGTACAACTTAGACCTTGATCCGGCAGAAAGTTATAACGCAGCAACGGAATATCCTGAAATAGTCAAAGAAATCCAACAAGATATTGAAGCCTTGATTCCGACTTTTCCGGAAAACGTTGTAAAAGCCTATGCCGAGTTAAAAGCGAATCCCGGCAGCCCGCTCACCCCTCCCGGAGCAGCCGCGCGCTCCCGCGACCTCACCGCCCCGCCTTGGATTTGGGTGCCGAACTCGCGGCGGACGACCAATTGAAACTTCAGATCAGACGAAATCCTTTGCCGTTACTGTCCTGTTTTCTGTGATACTGATGTCCAAGCCGAAGGCAATCTTTGAAGCAGCCAGCGCCAGATCGGGACTTGCGAGCGGCACGCCTCGCGTCTGTATGCAGTGAAAGAAATCCTGGTACATGCGAACCATAGCCTGCGATTCTGGGGGTTCGCTGATAGGGGGAATCTCTCTCGGTTTGCCTTTTTCATCATAAAGCGTGATCTTGCCTTTTACCCGGCTTAGACTTCCCTGATCTCCGAAAATATTGACAACTGTCGGACAGGGAGAAAACATCACATAGTTGTGACTGAGACGTATCCGATTCTCGAATTCTACAATCGTCGAGGATGCATCCCGCGTCTCCCGGTTTGGATAATAGAAATCGCCTCCCGTCGCCGTCAAGCGGACAAGCGGAGAGTTGATAATCTTGCAGAGCGCGGCATATAAGTGAACCGAAAACTCCAGTTCCGAAGAGCCCACTGCACGTTTCATCACCCTCCAGATTCCTGTTTTTCCTGTAACGGGATCCGTATACAGGGTGGTCTTCGGATTCCAATCACCGCGATACTCACTCGCATTGATTACCTTTACATTGCCGATCTCTCCACGCTGAACAATGTCGATCATCACTCCGTCCGATCCATATAGCCGCTGAATCCCGATCGCAAGCACTCTTCCATTTCGAATCGCCTCTTCGCGGATCTCCTTAGCCTGCTGCCAGTTGATACCCATTGGCTTTTCCAATAGCAGATCCTTTCCAGCCCGGAGCGCTGCAATTGCCATCTCATAGTGCAGATAGTTCGGCGTTGCAATTACAACCACCCCTACGTTTTTGTCGTGCAGCAACTCCCGGTAATCCGTATACCCAACTGCTTTCGCAGGCAGACCGGCATTTGTCTCCCTTATTCGGGAAGAATCGATATCACAGAGCGCAACGACTTTTGCCTCTGGCAGTTGTTTGAGCGCCGCAAAATGTGCCTTGGAGCGCGCGCCTAAGCCGATAAATCCGATACCCGGTGGCGCGCTTGTTTGTGCATGCAGGCCGGAAGCGAAAACCGTCGCCGTCATGGCCACTTTCTCAGTGAACTCTCTTCTGGAAATTGCATTACTCACGGTCAACTCCGACTAACTAAGTTTTGCCTTACAAATTGAATATTCTTCTCCGTCGCTTCGACACATTGCTCCGGAGAGGAATGTGCCGTCTCAAATACATACCAGCCGTTATAGTGGATATGCTGGTATGCCTGGAGAGCAGCAATCCAGTCCACTTTGGACGGTTTTTCATTCAATAATCGCGTGCCGTTCTTCAGATGACACTGAACGATACGCGGCCCTAGCAATTCGATCCCAGACACCGCCTCACCTGGATGATACGTCTCGACATTTGTAGCGTCGTAATAAACCCCTACGCTTCGCTCACCTATTGAGTCGATCAGCTTCTTATCCTCGGCAGGAGTGAGCGAAGTCTCAAGCCCAAATGTCACACCCACATCGGCAGCTTTGGGCGAGAGCTTTTTGAACAAACCGGCTACTGGCCCCCAAGAGGCTTCCTCGTTCAGATCGGGGCAATTGGGCTTGAACAGAGCCACAAGAATGACACTTGCTCCCAGTAACTCGGCTGCATGAATGGCGTTAGATAAAGTCTGCTCCGCAGCGCGGATATCAAAGATAGTCTGCCCGCGCTTCCAGACTCCCGCAATTGATGGGATCTCGATAGCCCAGCGATTTGCTTCTCTTTTGTAGGCAAGCACCGTATCACGGTCTGTGAGATCCTGCCCCTTCCAGATCATCTGCAGTTCGACACCGGAGATGCCTGATATGCGCCGAGCTAGTTCAAATACTTGCGGACCTGGCTCCCGAACCATGTTGGCTTGTCGGTGTCCGAACTTGAGCGGCGGTTCTTCAAAACTCGTATCTTGAGCGAGCGCAGTGTAAGGGAGAAGCAGTGACGAAGCAAGGAAATCTCTGCGTCGTATCTTCATGCGCCGAACACTCTGCGGATATACTGCCGGTCCGGACCAACAGCGGCTGCGTTTCCGCCAGCGCGGCCGCCTCCCTCCTCATCAATCAGCCATCCGCTCCAGCCCGTCTGCCGGATCGCTGCCGCAAGAGCCTCAAACCCAAAATCGCCCTGACCAAGTGGCACCTGAACGGTCTTATTCCGAAATGTCTTAATATGACAGCCCACAATGCGCCGGGAATGGCGCAGCAGAAACGCTGCCGGATCACCGCCCCCTTGGTATCCGTGACCAGCATCGATGAGAAAGTGCACAAGTTGCTCACTGGTGCTGTTGGCCAGTCCTTCAATCTCTGCGTTGTGATTGGCAAACTCCGCGGTATGGTTGTGATACGCGAGCTCGATTCCCTGCTGCTTGCAGGTTTTTGCCAGCCCCTCTAATTGAGCCGCTTTGGCATGGAGCGCGTCAGAGGAGAATCTGCCATCTCCCGCAAGGCCACGGCCACTCATCACGATGTAACTTGCTCCCAATTGAGCCACCCCAGCGGCCAGTTTTGAGAAGTCCTCCTGCATCGCTTGCTGCATGGACATATGAGCTCCGATAAACTGCATGCCGGTAGTCTTTAACTGCTGTCGCGCTTCCGCCGCGCGAGCAAACTGTCCCCGCACAAAACGAACATTGCATTCAAAGCCAGCATATCCGAGCTCCCTCATCTTGCGAACGACTTCCAGTAATTGATCGAAATCCCCCTCTCTTAGAGGCCAAGCATTCGCCTGGCAGCCGACTCGAATGCCTCTTGAACCTCCTAGCGCAGAAACGCCCGCAGAGAGCGATGCCACAAGAAATGTGCGGCGAGAAGCCGCGACCGTCATTGGTCGTTCCCTCCTTATGAAGCCATGCCCGACTCAAAATACCAACCGCGCCGAGAGCTCAATGTTACGCGGCAAGCGCGCCGCGGAATCCTCTCCAAATGCCGCGTTAATCTGCTGGCCGGATGGAGTGAAAATCGCAGACGTGTTCCATGCTGAAAATTGTGTATGATTGAACGCATTGTAGAATTCACCCCGGAAAGAAAGCGTCCGGCTTTCTGAAAACAATTTGAATCGCTTTGTAATGGACAGATCCCAATTGTTAATTCCGGGTCCATACAAGATATTTGTTCCGGCATCGCCGAGTGAGCCGACAGGCGGCAAAGCAAAAGCTGCTGTATTGAAATTTCTGTAAAACGTTCTCTGGCTAGAGGGAATGTTCGGATCACCTACGACCTCAATCCGCGCCCCGTCAGAAGAACCAGAGATATCTACGCTGGGCTGCGTGGTAAAAGTAGGCGTCACAGGCTGGCCCGTCTGAAACATCGTAATCCCACTCAGTTCCCAGTTATCTAAGATCCATTGCGCGGGCCTCCAGCCAAGCCGTGTCCCGGTCTGCGGCAAATCGTACACATAACTGATCACAAACGTATGCCGCCGGTCATAGCTCAGTGGCCCATAATTCCATTGACGAACCGGCATATACGAACTGACTCCCGTTCCATCAGAACTCGCCGTACCAAGAGCTTTTGAAAGCGTATAGGACAAAGCGAGTTGCAGATGGTTCGTCAAGCGCCTTCTGAACGAAGCCTCAAGCGCATTGTAGTTAGCCGTGGCACTGAACTGCTCTGCCGTCACCGTGCTGTAGCCAATGTAGGGACGCAAGAAATTGTCCGGCAGTGGGCTGTTCGCAGTTGTCTTATCTCTGTTGGCCGGGTTGAATCGCGCGTACAAGGGAATCGGATTGATATTCTGCGTGTACAAAAGGTGTCGCGAAAGCATCCCGACATATGACACGTCCAGCACATTTGCCCCGATTTGCTGCTGAATACCGAAGTTAAAGTTCATGATTTCCGGCAGCTTTTGATTACCAAACCATTCCGTTATGGAAGATGGACCAATGAGTCCCGTGCTTTGGGTGTAAGTGTTGAGATTGCCGTAATATTGTGTCGGCGTATATGTAACCGGGGGATTACCTGATGTGTTGTAGATTTCATTCCCCTGTACCCGGTCTGCGAACATGCCAAATCCACCCCGAATCGCAGTTTTCCCGTTTCCGAATACGTCATAGGCGAAACCAAACCGCGGCCCATAGGCAAGCCATGGTTGTGTGATCAGCCCTGGCGGAATGCCATTTTGGCCTCCTACCACGGAACCATCAGCGGGATTTCCGGCGCCGGGTACAAACAGACCGATGTAGGATACGGGCGCCAAAGCACCCGTGATGGGATTCAGCGCCACGCGCTTGCGAGCCGAATTCAATGCCGGAACATACAGCACCGGGGCTGTGGCCGGATTATACAAACCAGGAATGAACGCGGCTGTAGTATGATTCTCATCCACCTGCGGCGGAATGTGATAGAAGCGTATTCCATAGTCCAAAGTCAAACGCTTGGTTACACGCCAGTTATCCTGCACGAACCATTCAACGTTCCAAAAGACATACTTACCGATGGGCCAATTCGTCGACTCCTGATAGGTGTCAAAATTTCCGAGTAAAGCATTCGCGAAGCCATCTCCGGAGTCGTAGGGATTATTAGCGTCAACGCCGAAATTAAAGGCTCCGCGGAACGGCACCGAGGTCGGCTGAATTTTGCGGTTCCATTCTCCATAAATCCCCAGCTTGATTTGATGTAACCCCCAAACCTTACTAATGTTGTTCGAAAAGATCCAGGCATCATCCGGCAATTTCTCCGGCAACGTGTTCGCCAATGATGAATTAATCGCATGCACGGGCGTGCTGCCAAAAGAAACCGCTGGTATCCAATTGGCACCCTCTGCCGAATCAGGGAACAGTTGTGGCGGATTTCCCATCGCTGACCTCTGGACCGCATTCGGATTCACGGGCGATATGCTGACCAAGTTATAACTCTTGCCAACCATCAGTTCATCCACCAGAGTCGGCGAAAAGGTATGGGTAAAGTGAACGTTGTACATATGGGCTGGCCGGTTCCAGGCTACTGGCGTTAGCAGATAATTGATATTTCCGTTGACCCAGTTGCCCCAGGGAGAATCTTCGAGGCTGGTATCATTGATGATCCTGAAGTAAAGCTGGCTATTAGATGACAGATTGAAATCTACCCGCCCCACTTCTTGCGCCCTTGGCCAGGAGCCGCTATATACCGACTCGTAGTTCCTCTGGTAGAGTAGGGCCGGATTGGGATCCGTGTAGTTCGGCAGAGGGAAAAAATTGAGGATCGACTGGCCCAGTGGATTAATCTCGCTCTGTGGAATCTTGTTTCCCGGAAATGGAGCCCCTGTGAGTGGATCCTTGATTACAATTAACGCGCCATTTACGTTCTTGCTCTGAGAAAAATCTCCCTGGCGTTCGAGCGCCGTGGGGGTTGTCACAAACTGTGGCGTGTAAGTAACACGGGATCCGACCATCTCGTGAGCAAAAAAGAAGAAAAGCTTATCCCGCAGCGTTCTTTCTTTAGGAATAAGCAAAGGACCGCCGAGAGAGTACCCTGTTGTACGGTACCGGTAAGGCTGCTTTGGCGTACCCGTGGCGTTGTTGAAAAAATCGTTCGCGTTGAGGTCCTCATGCCGGTAATACTCATACGCCGAGCCGTGAAACTCGCGCGTACCGGATTTCGTCACCACAGAAACCACCCCGCCCCCATTTCTCCCATATTCAGCCTGATAGGAGGCCGTCAGCACCTTCACCTCCGCAATGGAATCCATGGTCGGCTCCTGAGGCGGGCTGTTATTGCCAGCGTCCTCACTCGGCATGCCATCGATTAGCATCAAGGCTTCTGTATCGCGTCCACCATTGATATGAACTCCCGAGAGCGCATTGCGCTCAAAAGCGTCCCGGTTTTGCGAGTTGGTATCGACCACGCCGGGCAGCGTTCCTAAATACGAGACGAAATCCCGTCCTTTGACCGCTATATCCCGCAGCTCGGTGCCCGAGACTAAGTTCGACAGCTCTCCGCTCGAGGTCTGCACCGGCGGCGCTTTCTCAGCAACGGTGATCGATTGGGAGGAACGGCCGATCTCTAAAACAATGTCACTTAAAGGATGAAACTCGCTGGATGTAACTTCCACATCGTCGATCTGAAACACCTTGAATCCAGGAGCTTCAATCCTGACCTGATACGTCCCGGCCGGAACGTCCAAAAAGACAAATTCTCCGGCCGCGTTCGTATAGACCTTGGTCTGAAGTCCGGTGGCGGAGTTCGTCAGAATGCATTCTGCACCCGGCACGACTGCCCCACTTTGATCACGCACCGTGCCTTTCACTGTGCTGGAGATATTCTGCGCAGAAAGAAGGCAGGCCAAACAGAGGCCTGCGAGCCAAACACGCATCATGCCCGCGCGCATGTCACGCCCCCTGGGTGAAATTTAGATACATGATATGTTAGACCTCAGTACCAGTCAAGAATTTTTATGAGCCTCCCCGAAAATCAAAAAGGGAATGCATGGTCCCGCACCAGCCGCCGCAAGCTGCTGGCTTGCTTTGCTCTCAGCCCGGCGCTTGCGTCAGCTAAAGATCTGATTACCGTCCCCGGCAAGCGCCCCCTCTTGCTTCACAATGATCGTCCGGAGGACCTGGAAACGCCCGCCAGTTATTTCTCTTCCTGGATCACGCCTAACGACATCTTTTTCGTAAGGCAGCATCTGCCCCGCCCCAGGCTGGAAGAAAGCACCTACCGGCTCGCCATCACCGGCAGGGTTTCGCAGCCGCGACAACTCACCCTTGCAGATCTGCGCAAGCTGCCGCAACATCGCCTGCCTGCAACCTTGGAATGCGCCGGCAACGGACGCGCCTTTTTCCAGCCCCGCGTTCCTGGCGTGCAATGGATGCGTGGCGCCATCGGCAACGCGGAATGGACCGGCCCGCGTTTGCGTGATGTGCTCGCTCTTGCAGGAGCTGACCTCAATGCGGCTTATGTGACCGTAAATGGGGCAGACGTCGGATTAGCCAAAACGCCGGATTTTATCCGTTCATTTCCAATGAAAAAAGCGCTGCATCCGGCCACTTTGTTGGCGCTGGAGATGAATCGTGAACCGTTACCCGACATCCATGGCTTCCCCGTACGCCTCGTCGTGCCTGGCTGGGACGGGACCAGTTGGGTGAAATGGGTTACCAATCTAGAGGTGACGAATGAACCGAATAACGGCTTTTTTATGAATCCAGCCTACCGAATCCCGAAACACCCTGTCGCGCCAGGCTCACCCGCCAACCCAGCCGACTTGGAAGTTATTGAAGGCATGCCCGTGAAGTCGTGCATCACCAGTCCTTCCGATCAAGACCGCCTTCCACTGGCCCCCACGCAGTTGAGAGGGATTGCCTGGGCTGGTGAAGAACGGATTACACGAGTAGAAGTTTCCACTGACGCAGGCCGTCACTGGCAGGAAGCGCAACTATCGCCGCAAGATCTGCCCTTCGCCTGGCGTTTATGGACCCTTGATTGGATGCCTCCCGAGGAGGGTTACTACACGATCCTCTCTCGTGCCACAGATAGCGCGGGTCGGATCCAGCCGGTAGTGGCAACCTGGAATCCGTCCGGGTATCTTTATAACGCCATCGATCGTATTGGCATCACTGTGGAGAAGCGAGCATGAAGTATCTTCCCCTCTCTCTTGGTCTGCTGCTATCCGCCTCCTTCGCTTCCGCAATGGATCCACAAATGATGCAGCGAGCGCAGCAAGAGGAGCAGCGTGCCTGCACCCCGTGCCACAGCCTCCGGCTCGTGCATTCACAGCGCCTGTCCCCCGCGGCCTGGCAGAGAGAGATCGACAAGATGATCGGATGGGGCGCCCCGGTATCGGACCGCAAATTATTGCTCGATTATCTTTCGCAAGAATACAATGTGGAAAAGCCGCTGCCGACGGACGAGTTAACCGGTAACGGTGTCCCCGATCGGAAGTAACAGACAATGGTCACAGAAAACGGCAAGTCCGCGTTCTGTCTCATATTTGGAAGAATAATACGTTGACCCGAATCAGAAAACTGAAACTTCCCACTAACCTAACGACTCTTGCGTACAGAAGTATCAAGCGCTACATCTTAGAAGGCCGCTTAGATGAAAACTCCCGCCTGACCGAGGAGTCCTTATCAGTCCAACTGGGAATCAGTAAATCCCCCGTTCGCGAGGCGCTCAACCGGCTCGAGGCCGAAGGGCTGATTCACATCCAACCGCGAAAAGGCGCCTATCTGCGAAGGTTATCTACAAAAGAGATCGCTGACCTTTACGACCTGCGAGAAGCTTTAGAAGCACATGTAATGAGAACTGCAAAAGTCACTCCCGCTCTGCTTGCGGAGTTACAGCAGAGCCTCAAACGGCAGCGCGCATTTCTCAAAGCGAATGACCGGGCACGTTATATCGAAGAAGACGTGCATTTTCACGCACAGCTTGCTCAAGCAACCGAAAATGCACGCCTCTGTTCCGTTCTGGAGAACATCCAGAATCAGATCTGGCTGGCGCGCCGCAGCACCTACAAGCTTTCAAGCAGCTCTGCGCCAGACTATCACGAAGCCATCATGAAGGCCCTCGAGGCCGGCGACCGCAAAGAAGCAGAAGCAGCCATGCGCGGCCACATTCAACATGTCAAGCAGCGGCTGCTCGAATTTCTGGAGAGCAAGCAGCTAGAGGAGCCCGTCGCCTGATACAGCCGGCAGCTTCTTCACTGTTGTCTTAAAGCTACGGGCCCAAGCCAGGTATGCAAGAAACTCCGCTGCCACACATTCCCCGTACGCGCACGCTCGGCCGGAGTAGTGAATTGGTAAAGATACAATTGCGCTCGTAAGTAATGCGGCGGCTTGGAGAAAGGCGGCGGCTCCATCAAGCCGGTAACATGCTGATCACCTTTTAGCAAACGATACAGGAGCCCTCCCACCCAGCTATTCTCCTGATAGTCGCCAAGGGCCGCAAACCACATCTGCCAGTCCAGTCTTGGCTGATAGGGCGCCACTACCGGCAGTTCCCGGTTGAGCGGCCCCGGCTTATAGCGAAAACGATATTCGCGCCAGTGCACTCCGTCATCGGATCCCTCCAGAATGATCTCAGGCCGGTCCTTTGTCATCACCGCAAACAGCCCATAGGTATTGACCACTTCGAAAGGTGCGATCCAGCTCGTCAGAGGCCTTATTGCCGTGTCCCATCGCGGCAACACCATTCCGGTCAACTCCATCACACCGATCAACATCAAGACGGCAACGATCACATTGAGAGCCGGTCGGGGGCGTTCTATCCGGATCCAGCGCTCCGCCCAACGAAACTGGAAGGTCTCATCGTCAAATGCCCATACACATAGGGCGAGAGTCAGAAGGTTGAAAAACGCATAATTGCCCGTAAGAAGAATCGCAAGCTGGAGCGTGATAAAAGACCAGCCTGCTGCTTTGCGCAACCGGCGTGGCCCAAACAGCAGCCAGGGCATAACCAGCTCGATTGCCAGTGCGATCGCCGTCATAGCGTCCAGCACACGCCCTGGAAGCCAGTAAGCGTAATAGGCCGTTGGCAGAGGCAAGGGCTGCGTTAGAAAGTGATAGCGCAGCGCGTGCAAATTTCGCCACGCCGGATCCCCGGAAAGCAGCTTCACCAGACCGGATTCAAACATCAGACGGAACAGCAGAAGGCGATATGCCCACACCAGCCAGGGAGCTCCGACGAAGATGGCCAGAAAGCCCGCCTCAAGCAACAGCGCGTCCCATTGAAATGCTGTGAACGGCTGACCGGCATTGGTCAAGGAAAGATACAGAACAAAACAGGCTGTGGCAGCCCACCGCGTAAAAAACCCGGAGATCAGCCACGCCGACGCCAGGCACCCGACGATGCAAAACGCTACCAGGGCTGTATCGGACTGATGGAACCAGAACAGAGTCGGCAGTTCGCGATACGCCCTCGCCCCGATCTGGTTATAAATTGCAGAAAAGTAACCCGTCGCAGGCGCGATGCCCTCCGCACCCACTAAGCCCACAATCTGGGGCCAGAGTGATGCAAACGCTATGAGATAGATCAGACCGAGCAGACGGAGAAAGATCGACTCGGTACGCTGCATCGCGCACTACTGAATCGGAATGCCATGCTGCTCCAGCACGTTTTGCACCTCGGGCAAGGTCAAGCGCGAAGCATCATAAGTGACAAAAAGTTGGTTATCGTCGTCGCTCACCCGGACAACCAGCATTCCGAATACCGAACGCACGCGGGCAATGGCGTCAAAGTCCCGATCGTTTAATTTACGCGAGAGCCGAAAGCGGGCGTCTGTCTTTGTCATCGCGTTTCAGCATAACATTCAGATTCCATCTGCCCGTTCAGCCGTGCGGATCGGAGACGCTCTTTACCTTCCATAAGATTTGCCGCAGAATTCCCAGCCATTTTTGCACGTCTGTTTGCGGGATAAAGAGCCGCCGCACGAGCCGCCGGATCTTCAATTCTGATGACGTCGCCGTACGCTCCGGAACGTAGCCGGAGCGATCGAGCAACTCCATCAACAGCCCCGTTATGCACTCGTAATCACCCGCCGCAGCCCGCCGCGGCATCTCCACCCGCTCGCCTGCCGCTTCCGCCTGCCGTCTCAGTTCATAAAGACAGACCGCGACGGCTTGGCCCAGATTCATGGAACCATGTTCCTGACGTGTGGGGATACGCAGCAGCCAATTGCAATAACTCAAATCCTCGTTCGAGAGACCGAACTTTTCAGATCCAAACACCAAAGCTACCGAAGAGGTCGCAAGCTGCTCTTTCACAAGGCTGGCCGCGGTTTCCAGACGATATAACGGAACCTGCAAATTGCGGCGCTCGGCGGCTGTCGTTCCCACCACTAGCGTGCAGTCGGCTGTAGCCGCGGCGATGCTATCAAAAACCTTCGCTTCTTTTAGAATGTATTCCGAGTGTACAGCCGAGCGCGCCTCCCGGAACGCCACATCATAAGGCTTTACCAGCCGAAGCTCAGTAAAACCGAAATTGCTCATGGCGCGTGCGGCCGCGCCAATATTCAACGGATTGCGCGGAGAAACCAAAACGATCCGTAGCGGATCGGCCACTCACTGCTCCAGGTACGTGTATCCTTGCAGGCCCTCTTCGTAGAATTTCAGCAAACGCCCCGCCTCTCCATAGTTAATGCGCTGCTCGCGGACGGCTGTTTCTACATCATGGCGGAATTTATCAACAAGCATTTGCGAGTTGTACTGCACATACTGCAACACCTCGCGCACGGTGTTACCTTGCACCACAGTCTCTAACACCACCTCTCCGTGCTCATCTAAACTTACATGCACCGCATTGGTATCGCCGAAGAGATTGTGTAAATCACCCAAAATCTCCTGATAAGCGCCTAACAGGAACGCGCCCAAGACATAAGGAGAATCCGCGCTAAAGGGATGCAGGGGCAGCGTCTTTTTGACGTCGCGCCGGTCGATAAATTGATCGACTTTACCGTCCGAATCGCAGGAAATATCGCCCAGCACTGCCTTCCGCGTAGGCGGCTCGTTCAGCCGGTGGATCGGCATAATGGGAAAGAGCTGTTTTACCGCCCAGCTATCTGGCATGCTCTGAAACAAGGAAAAATTACAGAAATAAGTATCCGATAACATCGCATCGAGACCCTCCAGCTCCTCCGGAAAGTAATCGAGCTCGCTTGCGAGTTTCAGAATTTTGCGGCAAATCGCCCAATAAAAGTTCTCTGCCAGGCTCCTCTGCTCGAGCGAGAGATAGCCGGCGCTGAACAGGTTCAAAGCCGTGTCTAAAGCTTGCTGCGCATCGTGATAGGCCTCAAGCAGATTCTTCTTCGTAATCGAGCGATGCGTCTCATATAAGTCGATCAGACATTGTTCGGAGTCTTCCGGCATTGTTGCGGGCAAATCTTCCTCACCCAGCCCGCTGACACCGAGTACGTTAAATACAAGAACACTGTGATAGGCCGCAATCGCGCGTCCGCTTTCGGTCACGATCGTGGGATGCGGCACATCGGCCTCATCGCAGATACTTTGAATATGGTAAACAACGTCCCGCGCATACTCTTCTAACGTGTAGTTGACGCTCGATTCAAAATCCGTTTGTGAGCCGTCGTAATCGATGCCCAGCCCGCCTCCCACGTCCAGGTACATCAGACCCGTGCCCATTTTCTTCAGGTCGACATACACCCGGGCTGCTTCAATCACAGCGCCTTTGATCAAGCGAATGTTGGTGATCTGGCTGCCTAAGTGGAAATGCAGAAGGCGCAAACTTTGCTCGAGCCCTCGCGCCTTCAAAAATTCGACCGCCTTGAGCGCTTCGCTGACGGTGAGCCCGAATTTCGAACGGTATCCGCCCGAGGATTTCCAACGCCCCGATCCCCGGCTGGCCAGTTTGATCCGCAAACCGATCGCCGGCGTTACGCCGACCTGCTCGGCGTGCCGTGCGATGAGCTCGAGCTCCGTGAATTTTTCTACGACCGGGATAATGCGTCTGCCGATCTTCTTGGCGAGCATTACCATCTCGATGTACTCGTCATCCTTAAATCCGTTGCAGATGATCGGCGTCTCGTTATCCGCGATCGCCAGCACAGCCAGCAGCTCTGGCTTTGAACCGGCTTCCAATCCAAACCGATACGCCCGGCCAAAATTGAAAACTTCTTCCACCACCTGCCGCTGCTGATTCACCTTGATGGGGTACACGCAGCAGTAGGAGCCTTGATAGCCGTGTTCACGGATCGAGGTATCAAACGCCTGGTGCAACTCTGCCAGCCGGTGCCGCAGAATGCCTCCAAAACGAACCAGGATGGGCAACGAGATGCCACGCCACTGCAGCGTGTCCACCAGTTGCTTCAGATCGATACCGCGACTCGGCTCCTTTTCCGGATGCACAAACAAGTTGCCGTTTTCGCCAACCGAAAAATAGCCCTTTCCCCAGCTTGCAACGTCGTACAGCTCCGCGGCGTCGGAGACAGTCCAACGATCAGCGGGCTCGCGCACTTGAGCAGCAACAGCAGCTTTAGCGATCACGTAACAACTCCTTCGGCGGGTAAGAAATTCGGCACAGCAGCAGACTAGCGCCGGCAGCTTCGAGCCTGAATCGTGGCTTCCACCCCCATTAAACCACGCTCCCCTGTATTGTTCAAAAACACCAAGCTCCGCACCAACCCGCGCGAAACATGCAATCGTTTCCGGGCTGGCAGCTAATTCGGCAGCGTCGCTGTCTCCATCCAAAAATTCTTGATATCCTGCGCCGCCGCCAACAGGCCGTCCAAAGTAGACGGCTTCCTTAAATAAGCGTTAGCGTGCAACTCATACGCGCGGCGAACATCCGACTCTGCCTTGGAAGAGGTCAGAACGATGACGGGAATCCGGCGGGTATTGGGATCGGTCTTCAAGCGCGAGAGCACGTCATGCCCGCTGACCTTGGGTAAATTCAGGTCCAGCAGGATCAAGTCCGGGCGCCTCCGGCGCGGACCGCTGTCCAGCACCATCTCCAGACCCTCGGCGCCATCCCGCGCAATCTGAATATGGATATTAGCTTGCAACTCCCGGAAGGCTTCCTCGAGCAAACGGACATCGCCCGGGTTGTCTTCGATGATCAATAACTCGGTCGGTTTATGCGATTGCGGCATCCAACTGGCTTTTATATAGGTTTCCAAAACCACCCCTGACCCGACATCCCAGCGTTAGTAGACGCTGGCCATCCATTAGAATGTTGCGCACAGAAATCAACAACTCTAACCGAATCCCCATTAAAAACCACAGTCGCGACACCGAAAGCCTCTTCCGGCCCAAGTGAAAACCGAACCGGAAAGCGTTCTCACTTCCAGCAGCCTATCAGAATCAGCATATCCTATACCACCAGTACTGTAAGGACTAGTAGCCCTATCGCCAGGAGTAGATTCCCTAAAGCTGACTAGCACTTAAGTCGATAGAAAGTCAGAGCATTGCGATTGCATGGCGACACATCCTAATCCTCAGGCGCATCCAGCAAGCGAGCCTGGAGGCCTGCCAGCTCCAGTCGCCGGCGCGCTGTCGCCGCCAGCTAGCCCAGTAAAGATCCTTATTATAGATGCCGTGCCGGCTAACCGCCAAGCGATCCGCGAGGCACTGGCCGATTCCCATTACACCCTTTTTGAGCCCGAAAATACCTCGGAAGCGATTGCAGCCCTCTCCCTCTACCGTGTGGACCTGGTGATTGTGGGAGTCACGGCGCCTGAGATCGGAGGGGTAGAATTCTGCCGCACGCTGAAAAAAGCAAGCGCGACCCGTTTCGTACCCATCTTCGTGACCACTCCGGTCGATGACCCCGATCAGGAGGTCGCCGCCCTGGAAGCCGGAGCCGATGCTTTTCTCGTCGCCCCTTTGCGCCCCAGAGTCTTTCGGGCACGGGTCGAGGCCAGCCTTCGCCAGAAGGCCATAATCGATTCCCTGGACGATTCCGAAACGGTCCTGTTCTCACTGGCGCAATCGGTCGAGGAGCGCGACCCCGGCCTCGGCCAGCATTGCCAGCGGCTAGCGCTCATGGCGGCGGCAATGGGAGTTGCTCTGGGTCTTCCCGGAGAAGACATCTATACCCTGCAGCGGGGCGGCTATCTGCACGATATCGGTAAAATCGCGATTCCCGACAAGATTCTTTTCAAAGCAGCTCCTCTCACAAGGGAGGAATGGGAGATCATGAAGAGCCACACCGTCCGAGGTGAGCGCATCTGCAGTAGCACACGCTCACTCGCGCCCGTGCTGCCCATCATCCGCCATCATCACGAACGCTGGGACGGTACAGGATACCCCGACGGATTGCGTGGTGAGCAAATCCCTCTTTTTGCGCGGATCCTGCAGTTGCCCGATATTTACGATGCACTCACCACGCCCCGGCCTTATAAGCCAGCCCTCACGGCAGATCAGGCGCTGGCTCTCATTCGCGAGGAGGCGAAACGTGGCTGGCGCGATCCAAAACTGGTTGAATTGTTTGCCGACATAATGCCCTCTTTCCGCACCCCTTCGCCCGCCGATCTTTCACAGATTTCTTTACATGCCCTGGCGGAATCCATAGAGCGCTACCGCTGCAGCGCGCAGCGCAAGAACCAGCTTCGCGAAATTTTGCAGAACAAGGTCCACACCATATAATCGTCACGGTGCCCCAGCCGCCGTCTGACATCGCAGCTCAGTTGCACATCTTGAATCAACGCATCACAAACTGCTTCCTTTGCCCTCGCTTGGTGAAACATCGCCAAGAGATCGGGCGCATCCGAAGACGCGCTTATCGCAATCAGGAGTACTGGAGCCGCCCCGTACCCGGCTTCGGGGATCCGGCGGCACGACTGCTTATCGTGGGCCTCGCGCCCGGCGCGCACGGCGGAAATCGTACAGGCCGTATCTTTACAGGCGACCGCTCGGGGGATTACCTGTTTCGGGCTCTTTGGGAAGCGGGCTTCGCCAATCAGCCCCAGAGTATCTCACGAGAGGATGGCTTGATGCTCACGGACGCCTACATTACAGCAGCCGTGCGCTGTGTCCCGCCAGATAACAAACCGAACTTAGATGAAATCGTGAACTGCCGGCCTTATCTTCTCCGGGAATTGGAACTCTTAAAGCGCGTGCGCGTGGTCGTAGCGCTCGGCAATATTGCAATGAACGCCTACTTGGCCGCGCTACAGGAGCGAGGATTGATTCGCTCGCGCGCGAAATTCCCTTTTTCACACGGCGCATTATTTGAAACCCATCCGGACGGCCCGGTTCTGCTCGCCTCCTATCATCCCAGCCAGCAGAATACCTCGACACGACGCCTCACGGCAGAGATGTTACGTGAGATCTTCCTGCGGGCCAAACGTCTGCTCGCGCAAACGGATCGTCGTGTTTAGACAACGTCTCACTCCACCCAGTCATCGGCCGTTTGCAAGAGGATCTCTGTTTGTTTACTCCCGTATCTTCGCGTCTCCGGAACCAAAGCGGTGAACGTAATCGCACCCAGGATCGCCAGGCCTGTAAAGATCAGGAACGTGCGCTGGAATCCAAAGTTTTGCACGAGCACCCCGGACAACGCCGGTCCAGCTACGCCTCCGGTAGCGAGCGCTGTGGCGAACAAACCCATCAAGCTATTAAATCTTCCTTTGCCCCGCGTCAGATCCGCGCAGAATGCCACAACAGCAACACCGTAAATTCCCGCCCCAATGCCATCCAACGCCTGAAGATAGACCACCTCCTGCGGCCGGCTCACCAGAGCATAAGATAAGATGCGCAGTGGCAAAACCCAAAATGCCACCGCCATCACTGCTTTGCGTCCCCAGGAATCACATAGCCGTCCCGTCAGCGCCGCCACGGGCACCATCACCATCTGCGCGGTCAAAACTGTTGCGGTCATCAGATCATCGGAGCCGCCGAGGCGCTTCACATAAAGCGCCACCACTGGCAGAATGGGGGCATTCGCCAGATGAAACAGGAAGATCGACAAAAACAGATAGAGGACAACGCGATCTCGAAACAAATCCCGCCACCGCACCGGGCGGAGCGCATCTCGAGTCAGGCCCGTCGCCACGTGCTCATCTAGATCGCTTTCTCGAATCAATAACACAGAAACTGCAGCCAGCACCGAACCTGCACCAACCGAATAAAACACCGATTTCAACCCCAGTGCAGAGACCATGACCATTGCAATCACCGCAGCGGCGATATTTCCTGCGTGATTCCAGCTTTGATTGGCGCCCATGGTCCGGTTTAGCAGCGCATGTCCGGAAAGGCCGAGAGCCAGAGCTCCCAGCAGTGGCGCAAAGAAGCTCTGTGCGGCCCCGGCCACAAACAGAAGCAGATCGGTCCAGAGGTAGGTCTGCGGGATTACGGGAACAAGAACAAAGCACAAGCCAGTCAGAAATGCCGCAGCAGCAAACAAAGCGCGTCTAGAAGAGACACGGTCCGTAATCCAGCCAGCCGGACTCTGCAACAGCAGCGTACCGAGGCCTCCTGCCGCTGTTGCCAGTCCGATTGTGTCATAACTCCAGTGTTTCCTCCGCAGCACGACGTTCAGCACAGGCATGACCACGCCTACCATCTCCGCCTGGAAGAAATTGGCGGCATTTAACGCATAAAAGCTGCGCTTTGGAAGTGCAATCTTGTTCTCCATCTGAGCCGTTTTCATTCCCGACGCTCCCGTTTCAGCGGGGCGGAGGCGGCGGTGGAGGCGGTGTGGGACATGCCCCAGCCGGAGGCGGAGGTGGAGGCGGTGGCGCGACACGGCGGCCTCTCGGCGGTCTGGGCGCAGGAACCGTTAAGGTCCATCCACCTGCCTGTATCGTCTCTGCGTCCATCACTTGCATCGTGGAAGCAGAGGGAGCCATGGTCCCGGTAATCGTCACCTGCACGCCCGGGCGCAGTGAATTACCAAGCTGTGCCACTGTTTCCCGAGGCAGATGCACCAAGGTATTCCCCGAGATCACGAGACCATCTATTGCTCCATCTGGCCCAAAATTGAATTGCGTGATGCGACCAGAGACCGTAGTAAGACTGACAGCAGTCGGCGGTGGCGGCGGTGCAGGCGCAGCTTCGGGCGGAGCAGAAGCGGGAGGCGGCGGAGGAGCCGGTGGCTGCGCCCGGTTTACCCCACAAGCGGCTGCCAGGGCCAGCGTGCAAATTGCAATGAGTTTCATCTTTGATAACCTCCTTTCGCGCATCCTACATGCAGATGTCGCACCAACGGCAGCGGTAGAAAGGTCAAGCACTTAATGAAAGGTCTGGTTGCACGGATGGTCGCAAAGCGTACAACCTTGTCGTGTGTCAGCACAATCTGCATGGCGCTGATGGTCTCCGCGCAACCACCGGCTCCGCCCGCTCCCCCACCTCGTCCTGCTCACAACCCCCAAGATGTATCGCAGCGCATACGAGACATTCACCTGCGCCTCGAAGCAGCTCAACCGGCGAGCGCCGAAGAACGTGAACTGAAATCCTTTGCGCAACGCTACTTGGCTGAGGCCGAAGCAGCACTGGCAAAGCATCAAACGTTTTTAGCCCTCAGTCTCGCCGATGCTGCCGATGCCTGCCGCCGTCCACTCGATCATCTGGCCGAAATCGATCGCCGACCTGGACCAGCCCTCACCCCACAAGCCGTTGCCACTCACCTGCGACGGGTCTACTTTCGACTGCGTCTCTGTAATTACTTTTTGAAACAAATTCCACAGCCGAAGCCAGATCGCCTGCTCGACATCGCGCGCCGTTTCTATCAGCTTGCGCAAGAGTCCCTGCAAACGGGCCGACTCGCGAATGCCGAGCTCTATGCAGTCAGCACGGATGATTTGACCCATGCACTCGAAAGCCTGGCACAAGCCTACGCGCCGCCTCCGCCCGCACCTCCACCGCCTCCGAGGCCACCGAGATGAGACGCATCTTTGAACAACGCCTCCAATTGCAACTGTTCTTTGCATTGGCGGCATCGTGTCTTGTCGCAGCCCTGCTCGTCGAGCTGGTTAGCGATGCAGTGCATCACGCTGAAGGCTATGTGCTTTCCGACACAAGCCGCGTACTCTCACAGGCGATCCGCGAGTTGCGCCGCGAATACAGCCTCCGCATTTCGGGAGACAGTGAATGGAACACGCTACCCGCCGGAGCACGCGATCTGTCACTGCGTGCCATCTCCGAAACCGTACTCGCCGCATATCCTGGCGTGGAAGGCGGCTACTGGAGCGGATCGCAATTTCTTGGCTATGCCTTTCCGACCCACGGATCTCCCAAATACGATGTCCCCGCAGCCGAGCGAAACGACATCCTCACTACCATCGGGCAAGCCCGCGAACATGGCTATGCCCAGCGCATCTTGCGCGAAAACCGCGATTTTGTGGTGATCGCTTCTATGAATTTCGATCGCGGCGCAGTATGGGCCATGAAGCGCTTGCCCGGGGAAGCTGCTCCTGCCGAGCGTAAGCATAGCTTGTTACTTGCCTGCCTGGTTGGCGCCGCCTTCTTGAGTGCAGCGGGAGTGCTGGCCACTGCTTACGCCTTACGCCAGGGAGTCACCGAAATCAAGAAAGGCCTGGCCGTTCTGAACACCGATTTAAACTACAGGCTCCCCGAACGCCATGACGAACTCGGCGAAATCAGCGCCGCCATCAACAACATGGCTGCCGCCAGGCGCCGCCTCGAGGCCGAACTGCAGCGAGAAGACCGTCTGCGCACGACGGGCCGCTTAGTTGGCCGCGTGGCGCATGAGATTCGCAATCCGCTCAATGGAATCCGGCTGGCCTTACAAGCCGTTGCACGGCGCGCTGCAACGGGCCGCGTCGACCGCGACGATTTTCAAACCATCCTGGAAGAAATCGATCGCATGAACCGGCTGCTTTCGGATCTGCTGGTATTCCAGCAGCCGCGGCCGGCTCGCCTCCAGGTTTTGCCCGTCATTCCGCTGCTAGATAGATGCATACAGATTGTGAAACCCTCGGCCGATAAGCGCCAAATTTCTTTAACCTTGAAGAGCAACGGCAAACCGGAAGCCGCTCTGGACGAATCCTATTTCATTCAGGTATGCGTAAACTTACTCATGAATGCGATCGAAGCTTCACCGCCTCAGGGCGAAGTGCGCGTCGAGGCTCGAACGAGCCACGATGGCGTTCAAATCACGGTAACTGACCAAGGTCCTGGCCTTGGGCCAGAACAGCGCGAGCATCTCTTTGAGCCCTTTTATACGACCAAGCCAAACGGGCACGGCCTCGGCCTCGCGGTTTCACGAGAACTGATGCGCAGCATGCACGGGGATTTGGTCTATGAAGCAACGGACGGCGGCGGTGCCCGATTTATGATGAAGCTCGAGGATGCCATTCATGCCGGCTGAGGACCGCATTCTCCTCGCAGAAGATGAGCGCATCGCGCGGGTTTCGCTGGCTGAGCTTTTAGAATCCCAAGGCTATCGCGTCGTGGCCGTCGAGGACGGAGCCGCCACCCTCTCCCAGCTCCTGAACGGAAACTTCGACGCCGTTCTGCTTGATCTCCGCATGCCCGAGATGGACGGTCTGACCGTGCTGCGTAAGTCGCGAGAAGCCGGAATCCACGTTCCGGTGATTGTTATGACCGCGGTGGATGACAGCGCAACCGTGATTGAAGCCATGCGGCTCGGAGCTTACGATTACATCTCCAAACCCATTGATTTCGATCAGATCTCAGCCCAGCTCGAACGCGCAATCTCGCATGGCCGCCTCTCGCGCAGCTCCGAAAAGCACCCGCAGAAGGCTTCTTCTAGTCCCTCATCTGTGATCGTGGGCCGCAGCCCTGCCATGCAGCATGTGTATAAGTTAATTGGGCAAGTTGCTGCAAGCGACAGCACAGTCCTGATCCGCGGTGAGTCGGGCACGGGCAAGGAACTCGTCGTCAATGCCATTCACCACAACAGCATGCGCGCAAACGGCCCTCTCGTTAAAGTGAACTGCGCCGCCATTCCGGAAATGCTCCTTGAAGCCGAGTTGTTTGGACATGAAAAGGGAGCATTTACGAATGCAGCCAGCCGCCGCATCGGACGTTTTGAGCACGCCAACGGCGGGACGCTGTTCCTGGATGAGATTGGCGAGCTGGCTCCCCAGCTTCAATCCAAACTGCTGCGCGCCGTCCAGGAACGCACCATCGAGCGCTTAGGCAGCAACATCCCGATTCGAGTCGACCTGCGTTTGATCGCTGCAACCTCGCGTAACCTCGAACAAGCGGTGGCAGAAGGTACATTTCGAGAAGATCTATATTACCGGCTCAGCGTGGTGGTGATCGAACTCCCTCCCTTGCGCGAGCGACGCCAGGATATCCCCGCTTTAGTGGAGCATTTTCTACACCGAGGGGACCGGCATTTCTCCATCACACCTGCCGCACTGAATCTGCTGTGTGAACACGATTGGCCTGGAAATGTGCGAGAACTTGAGAACACCTTGGAGCGGGCGATGGTACTCGCTCGGACGAATGTCATCGACGTGGACCACGTTCAGCTCCGCCCAGCCGCACGGTCCACACCATTAAGCTGGACCGAACAGATCCCGCTCGAAAACGGCTGGAAAACAAATATCGCGGCCGCAGAAAAAGCCATGATCTCTCGGGCCCTCAAAGCAGCAGAAGGCAATAAGTCCAAAGCCGCCGCGCTCTTAGGCATCCATCGCCGCCTGCTTTACGAAAAGATGCGCGAGCACAAGATTGCAGAGGCGCAAAATTCTCTTCATTAAATCAACTTTTCGCTGGCGAGAAACCTAAAATTCCTTTACTATTACTGAAAAGCATCTTAGAGAATTTCGAAATAAAGGCGAATATCGCTGAATCGCGGAGGTTATATGTCTACAGCATCGTCGTCCCCCGATGGAATTTTGGTGCTCGGCAGTTCGGTTACGATTCGTGGCAAGATCATCAGCCGCGAAGATCTCTCGATCAATGGCAACGTAGAAGGCACAATCGAGGCGCCGAACTTCCGGCTGACCATCGGGCCCAACGGCAATGTGCACGCTGATATCAAGTCACGCGAGGTCATCGTGCAAGGCTCTGTTCACGGCAATATTGAGGCAGCCGATCGGATCGAGATTCGCAAAGACGCCCGGCTCATCGGCGACATCAAAACCGCCCGCATCGGGATCGAAGATGGTGCGTACTTTAAGGGCGCAGTCGACATTACTGCTGGCGCCATCGCAGCTAGCGCCAAGAGTTGACGCCGGAAGCACCCGGAGCGCTACGGCTGTACTTGCAGGAAGTTGAGCGCTTCGGGTAAGACCGCCGGATTAAAAAAGAGGTTCGTACCTGCGTACGGCGATCCGCCGAGGAACTGGTCTGGATCGACGATCGACTGCCCGTTTGATGCAAAAAATATGGCCGTCTGTTGCTGTTCGGCGATAGAAAGTGGTGTTTCTATGGCCGAGTCGAAGATCGTCGGATTGCTCAAGATCCGGTGCGGCAGTATCGGAAAGGGCGCCCCGTTGACCAGCATTGTGACACCGAGCAAGCCAGGCTCGAGGTTCGCAGCGGTCTTGAAATCAAAGAAAGACGTACTGGCCTGGCCATTTGCCGCTCGTACAACAGCCGACTCCGTCGGATTCGGCACCTCCAGATCACCATATCCAAACTGAAACAACACCCGCTTCGGCGAGACGCCCGCCAGCAGATCCGAGGTGAGATGCGGCGCATAGCTTAAAGCATCCCCGAGCATATCCAGCCAGTCGGCGGCTTCAAAGGCGGCCTGAATGGCCATTGCACCCGGCACATTATTGACGACTGGCCCAGAGCCTGGGAAGACGTAGTTGTCGTTAAACTGGTCGTGAAAATAGGCTTCCGGCGGCGCATTTAGCGTCACCACGTTGAACAGCGCAGGATTCGTGGCCTGAAGGTACAGATTCGCCAGCGGCCGCCCCGAGAGGCTCAACCGTGCGATATCCACTTCAGTGCCGCCAGCGCCGTTTAAAACCACCACCCCCAGATTCGGCTCAATTGCGCTGAATAGCGTGCCGTAGATCGATCCGAGTGATTGGCCCACATAGTAAACCTTTTGCGGATTTAAGTTCAGGAAAAGGCCCCGGGTCCGGCGGATGGTATCGAGCAGAGCCACTGCATCAACGGCTGTCTGGCGGGCACAGTCCCGAATACCGATCGGCCCGGGAATGATACAACCATCGGTCGGTCCAATCTCGGTGTTGCCCGGAAGCAAGACACCGCGGCCAGGAGTGCTTACGGTATAAACCTGACCGCTTTGGGTTGTCACCTGCACCGTGCTGCCGCTGCCGTATCCATGACCCGTTACCTCGAAAGCCAACGTTGCAAAACCGCGTTGCGCAAGTGTTGAGGCGATGTAAGTGGGAGCGCCAAATTGGTTATCTCCTAATCCATGGCCATAGATCACCACAGGGTAGCCTCCGGGGGGCGGGGGTGTAGCGGGAAGAAATACGTGAAAGGAGATAGGCACAAACAGAGGCGACGGCAATGCGATCGGAGCTGCCGTTGGAGTTACCGGAATGGTGCCGGCGGATGTTCCGCTCGTGCTGAGAAAATTTGGCGAAAAGAAGAAGCCAAAGGCAACACTGCCAACTCCGCCGAGCGCGGATAAAGGAATATCTTGCGGTCCAATACTGGTATCCGAGGGAATCCACTGCATCGACTGAATGTTGTTTAAGTTGAAATAAGTGGGCCAGCCCGCGGGTAAGACGATCGGTAGTTCTGTTGCATCTACATAATCTCGCGCTCTCTCGAGCCAAGTGGTCGTACTCATGGTTGTAAACAGAGATGCAGAGACAACCGATTCCACATTCTGCGAATGCAGGGCGCTTGCCAGCGCCTGGCAATAGGCGTCATTCAATGCCGCTAAGCACGCCTGGAACTGATTGCTTGCGGCAACGGGATTACCTGAGTCGTCTTGCACGGCGCTGGTCACCACCAGGAGATACTGAGTTTGCTCGCGCAGCACCTGAGTTGGCTTGCCGAAAACACAGTTACTCGGAGGATCGAAAATAATCTGATCGAGAGAGATCGGATGATTCCCGCCCGCAACGGGCACGATAAATACCCCTGCCGGGATCGTATTCACATTTATCGGGCCAGAAAAGCAGGCCATAATACGCGGATGGACACTGAATCCGTCAAGCTGATTCAGCAACGATTGATACCCGCATACGGCGGGGCTGCTAAGCGGATCACAGGGCGGCGTAGAATCCGGAGGGAGATTCACGCGCAACCCGGTAGCCTGCAAGGGATCCGCTACTGTCAAGACATTGCTCGGGAATGGTCCCACGGTGGTAGAGGCTGGATTGTATAAAGCGATGGTTTGAGCCTTTAACACACACGTAGTAAAAGCAAGAAAGATAACGAACAATCTCATATCTAAACTGTAGGTGACAAGGGAGAGAAGTTAGTAGTCTACCCCTTCGAGGAAATGTATGTTCCAGACAACGATTAGCATACGATGATCTACCGACGCTTGTCACTCGCAGATTTGCGGTATATCTAGCATGAATTCTGCTATAAAGAAGAATGTCAGCGCAAGCAACTACTCCCAGCCCCACTGAGATGCTCCAAATCGGGCATCCAGGAGATCGAGCTCACGTTCCAAGTGCCGCAAGACTTCATCGTGGATCTGATTTTCGGCGCGCAGGCGCAAGGCGACGGATCGCTCGATGTCGCGCAGTTGCTGGGCGATCTGGCGGCGTTTCAGAAGCTCGTGTTCACTTTGCTCCCTCTCGGGTGCAGGAGCATCCTCCAGCAAAACGAGCTGACGCCGATAGTAACGATCCAGCTCGTCGTAAATCTCTGCATCTTCCACTCTGCCCTGTTCACGCAGGTTCTCGAGCGCTTTCAGAGCGGCAACGATCATTTGGCGCCGTGCCCATTGCCTCTCTTGCTGGCTCGCGGCTGCTCCTGCAAGTCCTAAAGCACGCATGATGGGCGGAAGGCTGAGTCCTTGCATCACTAACGTTGCGAAGATCACACAAAAAGTCAGAAAGATGATGAGGTTGCGATTCGAGAACGGTGCGCCATCATGGAGTCGTTCCGGCAACGAACTCGCGGCCGCCAGAGCCAGTACCCCGCGCATGCCCGCCCAACCTATCAGAAAGATGGAACGCCGCGAAAACGGCTCTGGCTCCTTGTGCCACAGGAGGCGGTATATCTGCCTGGAAATCCAAACACCGGGATAGACCCACAACAGGCGCAGCACGATCACAATCAAGCTGAACCATACTCCATCCAGCATTACCTCGTGAGCGCTCAGGGTTTCGATACCGGCCCGTATCAAAGGCAACTGCAGACCGAGCAGGAGAAACACAATTCCATTCAGAATGAAATCGAGTGTATTCCAGACGGCTGAGGCCTCCATACGGGCACGCAAGGAAAAGTAATCGGAGCTGCGGCGTCCTAGATACAACCCGCAGGCAATCGTTGCTAACACCCCAGAGCAGCCGATGCTTTCTGCCGCCAGATACGAGATATAAGGGGTTAATAAGCTGATCGTAATCTCGATTGGCGCCTCATGTATATGGCGTTGGAAGATATGGATCACGAGGCCAACAGCGAGACCGATGGCAACCGCGGCAAACACCACGTATAGTAAGTTCAGGATTCCGGCCGGGATGGAGGGAGTAACACCGGTAACCAGCATGGCGAGCGTGAATTTCAGTGCAACCAATCCGCTGCCATCGTTCACAAGACTCTCGGCTTCGAGGATGTCGACAATACGCCGGGGCAAACCCAAGCGTTTGGCCGTCGCCGTGGCAGCGATGGCATCCGTAGCTGCTACGACCGATCCCAGTACGAGTCCCTGTTTCCAATCAAAGCCAGGCAGAAGCCAGCGGCTGGTTAGCGCAACACCGTAAATTGTGAAGCCCACAAGCCCAAAGGCCAGCATTACGATCGTGAACAGGTTTTCGCGAAAATCCCGCCACGAGGTCCGGAATGCGGCGGAGAAGATGAGCGGCGGCAGAATCACGAGTACAAATACGTTTGGATTCAGCGAGATTCTGGGCACATGTGGAACCAAGCTGAGCAGCAGGCCGCCCATCATGAGTACGATCGGGTAGGCAATGCGCACCTTTTTTGCGATTACGGCCAGAACCGCAACGAGCGCGAGCAACAATAACAGGATCAGCTCTACGTGATGGATGCCCGCTGCTTGCATCGGTTTGTTGTTTCACTAAGATAGCGCACGTACTCACAACTTACTGAACAGGAGAGTAGCTGAATCGCCGGTATGCCTGTGATGCTTCGCTCAGCCACTCTGATAAGTTGGTGGCGTGAAGATTCCCCGTTCCAGCGGCATTTTGTTACATCCAACTTCCTTGCCTTCACGTTTTGGAATTGGCGACTTTGGTAAAGAAGCATTTCATTTCGCCGAACAACTTTCGGCCTCTGGACAAACGATTTGGCAAATGCTTCCCATCGGCCCGGCCGGCTATGCCAATTCTCCCTACCAGGCACTCTCTGCCTTTGCCGGCGAACCGCTGCTGATCAGCTTAGAGAACCTCGTGCAACGTGGCTATCTCGAGCCTGCGGACTTAGAGAACGCTCCCGCTTTTCCGCAAGACACGATCGACTACGATGCTGTGCGCGCCTGGAAGATTCCTCTGCTTGCTAAAGCCGCCCGCAATTTTCTTTCCTCCGCGCAAGGTAACGATCCGGAACAGTTTCAGAGATTTTGTTCAGCCAATGCGCACTGGCTGGAGGACTATGCAATGTTCGCTGTTCTGCGCAGCCAGTTTCCCGGCCGCAGTTGGGTGGATTGGGATCGAGGCCTCGCCAACCGTGATCCCCAGGAACTGAGCAAGGTCCGAAGGGAGCTTCATGCCGAGATGGAAACGCAGAAATACTGGCAATTCGAGTTTTACCGCCAATGGTTTGCTTTGCGTGATTTCTGTAAGCGCCGCGGACTGCTTCTTATGGGCGATCTTCCCATCTACGTCTCGCACGAGAGCGCAGACGTATGGGCTCACCGGGATCAATTCTGCCTTGACCGGCGCGGCAATCCCTCTTTCGTAGCAGGCGTTCCGCCCGACTATTTCAGCCAAACGGGCCAGCTTTGGGGAAATCCCATCTATCGCTGGAGCGCCATGCAACGCAACGGATTTACCTGGTGGATTGAGCGCTTTCGAAACACCTTCCATCTATTCGACATTGTGCGTGTAGATCATTTCCGCGGCTTTGAAGCCTATTGGTCTGTGCCGGCTGGTGAAAAGACCGCTGTAAATGGTAAGTGGATGAAAGCACCGGGCAGAAAGTTATTTCGGAAACTAAGCCAGTCGCTGGGCGAACTGAATGTTGTAGCCGAGAACCTGGGCGTAATTACAAATGAAGTAGAAGAGCTCAGGCGGGAATTTGGCTTCCCTGGAATGGCAGTGCTGCAATTTGCCTTTGGCAGCGATCCACAGGCGGCGACGTTCCGGCCGCATAACTTTGAGCGTCACGTTTTTGCGTACACAGGAACGCACGATAACGACACGATCATGGGCTGGTGGAACAGCGGCAGCGGCAACAGCACGCGTTCGCATGAAGAAACAGAGCAGGAGAAGATCGCAGTAAGGCGATATCTAGGTCCGCATAATGAGCCTCTGAACTGGAGCTTTATTCGCCTGTTATATGCATCGGTTGCCGACGTTGTCATAATCCCTATGCAAGACGTACTCGGATTAGGCAGCGAGGCGCGTATGAATCTGCCGGGCAGCGATGATGGCAATTGGAGATGGCGCATGCTGCCCGGCGCCTTTCCACCTTCTCTCGAAGCACAACTGCGGGAACTGGCAGAGATCTATGAGCGCATGCCGCATCATCCGGCAGATGAATCCTAGCCGCCGGGTTACATTTGCCGATATTGGCGTGGGAGGATAACGGAAAAGTTCGTTTTGGGGGAAAGCGCCGGTACAATTATTTTTTGCATGAAATTACGGTTCCGCGGGAACAGTCTCCGTCTCCGGCTAAACCAGAAAGAAGTCGCTCGCCTTGCCGCCGGATCTCCTCTTGAGGAGCGCGTACTTTTCCCTGATGATGCCTGCTTGTGTTACATTCTGGAACCCTCCCGCAAATCCGCTCCTGAGGCCTCATTCCATGGAGGCGTGATCCGCGTCAGCGCGCCCGCCGCATGGATTGAGGAGTGGGCCTCGACAGCTAGAATCGGCATATATTTTGCATTGCCCGCAAACGGAGCGGCGCTGCAGGTCGCTGTTGAAAAAGACTTGGAATGCATCGACGGTCCAGCCGAGGAACGGGACCCGGATGCGTTTCCGCGCAGTGAAAAAACCTGTTAAGCCAGATACAGCCAACTCCGAGCGCCGAGCTTTCCTCAGGAGAACATACGCCGGTTCCAAAAAGAGCAGAAGAGCACTGTAATCACTTGATAAATTAGCTCTATGCTCAAACCGCGAGTCGTGCGAACGGCTTTTTGTGTTGTCCTCTTCGCTCTTTCTCTGGCAAGCGGCATTTTCGCCGAGGTCACTCCGCGTGAGGCGCTCCTTGTATTATCCAAAGGCGACCATACGCTCGCAATTGTCGATCCGTCCAGCCTGAAAGTCGTCGCGAAGATGCCGTCTGGAGAAGATCCGCACGAGGTCATCGCCTCGAGCGATGGACGGTTCGCTTATATTTCCAATTACGGCTTCGGGGCCTACAACACGCTTACTCTGGTCGACTTAATTCGCCAGCAAACCCTGGGACCCATCAGTCTCGGCCCCTTGCGTGGTCCTCACGGCCTCGCATTTGTGGGCGGCAAAACCTGGTTTACTGCGGAAGGAGCCAAGGCTATTGGACGTTATGATCCTGCAACCAAAACCGTGGATTGGATTCTCGGCACCGGGCAGGATCGGACCCACATGATTTTTGTGGCGCCAGATATGGAGCGGATATACACCACAAACGTGAGCTCCGGAACGGTCACGATCATGGAGAAAACCACACGAACCGGATTCGGGCGTCCTTTTCCGGCAGGAGGCGGGCTGTCTTCCGGCGGCAGACCTCCGATGGGTCCTCCGGAAGGGAACTGGGAAGAGACCGTTGTGCGGGTGGGCAGCGGTTCTGAAGGCTTTGACGTGGCGCCGAATGGCAAAGAGTTGTGGGTAGCCAATGCGGGAGATGGAACCGTTTCCATTATTGACTTAGTCGCTAAGAAAGTGGTCGATACACTGCAGGCGGGGGTACCCAGCGCGAACCGGTTGAAATTTACTCCGGACGGGAAGCTGGTGTTCATTTCCATGCTGCGCGGCTCCACTATTGCCGTTTTGGATGCCGCAACGCGGAGGGAAGTGAAGCGGATTCCTGTCGGACATGGCGCGGCCGGCATGCAGATGCAACCCGACGGATCGCGCGCTTTTGTATCGTGCACTCCCGATAACTACGTGGCTGTGATTGACTTAAAAACACTGGAGGTCACCGGACGGATCAACGCAGGCGCGGGCCCGGATGGTTTAGCCTGGGCGGTGCATCGCTAACTCACCCGCGGTTTACATCGCGGTGGGTTTCTTTCACGGTAAATCCGGCCTTGCTCAGACGTTTGCGAATTTCACTGGCAATTAGGACCGAGCGGTGCTGGCCGCCGGTGCATCCGAACGAGATCGTCAGATAACTCTTTCCTTCCCGGATATAGTGCGGGAGCAAGTAAATCAGCAGATCGGAAATGCGATTGATAAATTCCATGGTCTGCGGAAAGGACCGGATATAACGGGCGACGCTCGGATGGCGGCCGGTAAGCTTTTTGAACTCGGGAATATAGTTTGGATTCGGCAGAAAGCGAACGTCGAACACTAAGTCACTGTCGGGGGGTACGCCGTGACGAAATCCAAAGCTGTTGACATAGACGACAATCTTGCTGGAATCTGGATTCTCCTGAAACTTACCGGAAATCAGACGCCGCAGTTCATGCACGTTGAGCTTAGAGGTATCGATATAGATCTCGGCCAGTTTCCGTATGGGAGCAAGCAACTGGCGCTCCTCGCTGATGCTGCGCAGTACGGTGGATTCCGTGCCCAAAGGATGCGGCCGTCTGGTCTCACTGAATCGCCGCTGCAGCACTTCGTCACTGGCATCTAAGAACACCAGCGTGGCATGAAACTGCTTGCGCAAATTCTTATAGATTTCCGGAAACTGCTTCAGCGCCTCGCCCTCGCGGATATCGATGATCAATGCGGCACGGCGGCGCGTCTTGGCATCCCGCGTCAGATCGGCAAATTTCGGCAGCAGCGCGATGGGTAGATTATCGACGGCATAAAAGCCCAGATCTTCAAAGGCCTTCAGCGCGGTTAATTTACCGGAGCCGCTGACGCCCGTGATGATGACGAGATCAGCGTCGGAGGCATGATCTTCCACGCCAGGCACAGAATTCACAGCAAGTGCTTTTGGATTCGGCATGTGTCGGCAGGCGCAAAAGAGCAGCTATGCGCCCGGAATGCTCTCAGTGTAAAACGGCGACTTTGCCGGTGCGCATTGGGGCTGGCCTGCACGAGAAAGAGAGTGCGACCGGCTAGGATTCGATCAGGTCGTAGTTGCCGTCCGGCCGCCGCACGAGCACGGAAAGACATTGCCGGTTCGCATCGCGATAGACGACATAATTCACATTGCGCTCCAGCTCGAGCATCGCCTCTTCGAGGGTCATCGGCTTGCGGTCGGAGTCATAATCAACCCGAAAAATTTTTGGGCGCCGCGCCCCGTTAGGATTCTCCTCCTCATCTGATCTGAGAGCCGGGATCTCTTCACCGGGTACGGTATTTCCGGTCCAAGGAGCTTGAATTTTGGTGACCGGCTGAGTGCGATGTGAGTCGCGCCAGCGCTCGCGAATGCGGACGAGTTGCTTTTCGAGTTTTTCAATCGCTTGATGGATCGCCGTAGGCAGATCTGCGTCGACACCTTCTCCGACTACGCCGTGATCGTAGAAGTTCATGGTAATTTCGACGCGATGCAGGTGCCGCTCTGATTGATGCATCAGATGCACCTCGCGTTCGCCGCGCCGCTCCAGGAACTTCCCCAGCTTGGCAAGTTTCAGCCTGATTTTTTCCTCTAAATCGGGTGTAAATTCCTTGGTTTTTCCGGAATAGATGATTTTCATCGTTTTCCTCGCTTGGATGAGAACGATTCGCGGAAGGCGAATCGAGCAGAACTCAGGCTCGCACCCGGCGCTGGTGGGTGGAGGGAATTTTCATATCTTCCCGGTATTTGGCCACGGTGCGCCGGGTCACTTGAATGCCTTCGGCTCGCAGGCGGGCCGTAATTTGCTCGTCAGTGAGGGGATGAGCCGGATTTTCCTCTTCGATCATCTTTTTTACTCGCCGTTTCACGATCAACAGCGGGGTCGCGCTGCCGAGCGGCCCTTGTACGGCCTCCGAGAAGAAGTAGCGCAACTCGAAGACGCCCTGCGGTGTGTGCGCATATTTATTGGCAACGGCGCGGCTCACCGTTGAGGGATGAACCCCGATCTCTTCGGCAACCTCTTTTATCATCATGGGCTTTAAATAGTCGATGCCTCGCTCTAAAAATTCTGTCTGGCGACGCACAATTGCCTGACAGACGCGCAAAATGGTTTGTTTGCGCTGTTCAATGTTTTTGATCAATTGCAGGGCTGAAGCATAACGCTCTTTCACATAATTTCTTATTTCTTTATTCGGCTCCTGGTCGCGATCCACCATCCGCCGATATTCGCCATTGAGCCGGAGCTGCGGAATGTCATCTTCATTCAGCGTGATGACGTAATCATCGCCCTCTTTGGTGATATAGACATCGGGCTCGACCTGGCGCGCACCGCCGCCGGAGTAGCGCAGTCCCGGCGCAGGATCGAGGTGACGGATGACATCCACGGCGATCTGGATATGCTCGGGTGGACGACCCAAAACTTTCGCAAGCTGCGAAAACTGCCGTGTCTCGAGCAGTTTCAGGTGATCGTGCACGATCCTCCAAGCTACGCTGCCACGCGCCCCACGCGCTTCCAACTGTAACAGCAAGCATTCCTGCAGCGAGGAGGCGCCGACACCTGTCGGGTCTAGCGATTGCACAGCCTTGAGGCCGGCTTTGACTTCCTCAAGCGTCAGGCCCTCGGCAACTGCGATTTCCTCAAGCGGAGTGGTCAAGTATCCGCTTTCTTCGAGGTTACCGAGAATGCTATTTGCGGCCTGCCGGACACGATCGGGCAACAGCATCACGCTCAATTGGGTCTGGAGGTGATCGCTTAACTTGACTGGTGAAGAGAGAAAAGTCTCAAAAGAAGGTTTTTCGATGGTCTCGGAAGCCGGACTTTTAAAGCCTGGATCGAGATATTCGTCAAAAAAACTGCCGAAGTCGATCTCCTCAAACGGATCGGTGGGGAGCTTCGGCAGCTCTTCTTCTGCAACAGTTGCTCCGGCCTCAACTGAGGCTTCTGTTTCTGTTGCTTCTGCGGCCTCTGCGACGCCATCGACCATCTGCGCGGCTTCTGGCGTTTCGACGTTTTCGAGAATCGCCTGATCGGCGGGCTCTCCCTCGCGCTCACGCTCCAGCAACGATTGCATTTCGGCGGGTGTCAGCTCCTCGCCATCTACTGCCTCTTCGAGAACCGGATTTTCGGCCATTTCGTTGATGATCATGTCTTTCAGCTCCATGCGGTTGAGCTGAAGGACCGTGACCATTTGGACCAGTCCCGGCGTGAGTATCTGCTTTTGCTGGACCCCGAGATGCAGGCGTTGCGAAAGCGAACTCATCGGCTTCAGTTTAACACCGGATTTTGAGCTTTCAGCATCGGAAAACTAGTAACTTTATATTAACCAGCTTAGGCTAAAATCTGACCGCTCACGGAGCGGGTGTACAGGTTCTCAACTGGTAAGAACGGGTGGGAAATAAAAATTCTCACCCAAGTAGACGCGGCGGACTTCGGGGTCATTGCCGAGAGACTCCGGCGATCCGGCACGGAAAATGCGTCCGCCGCTGATGATATAGGCGCGATCGGTCACCGCGAGCGTTTCACGCACGTTGTGGTCAGTTACCAGAATTCCGATCCCTTTCTGCTTCAAATCGCTAATAATGCGCTGCAGCTCGAGCACCTGAATCGGGTCAATTCCGGAAAATGGCTCATCCAGCAGAATGAAATCGGGTTGCAGGACAAGTGACCGGGCGATTTCAACACGCCGGCGCTCACCGCCCGAGAGCATGTAGCCTTTGCTGTGCCGCACGGTTTCGAGTCCCATGTCGGCGATCAGATTGTTCATCCGCTCGCGGCGTTCCCGGCTGGATAGCTTGAGGGTTTGCAGAATCGCCATCAGGTTATCTTCAACACTCAGCTTGCGGAACACGGAGGCTTCCTGCGGGAGATAGCTGACGCCCTTGCGCGCCCGCAAATACATGGGCAGATGGGTAATGGGCTCGCCATCAAGCAGGACTTCGCCGGAATCGGGACTGATGAGTCCGACGATGATATAGAAGGAAGTAGTTTTGCCGGCTCCATTCGGGCCTAAAAGCCCTACGACTTCACCCTGCTCGACGCGCACGCTCACGTGGTCTACGACTGTGCGCCCGTTATAGGACTTGACGATCTCGACAGTTTGTAAGGTTCTGATACCCCGAGAAGCCGCCACTTGGTTATGTCCTATGATACGCGGTGGAGGTGGAAATCCGTTTCGACTTTCTTCGCGAGCTGTCCCATCGAGCGCCGCACGCGTGTGCTTCTTTCATGCCTGATCGTGGTTCTGGCCTGCCTGCGGTTTGCTCACATCCATCTGCTTTGGGCCGATGAAGATTACCATCTTGCCGCCTCGATTTTTATCTTAAAGGGGAAAATTCCGTATCGGGATTTTTGGTACGACAAACCTCCACTTAGCGCCATTTTTTACTTAATAATCGGCGGATATCCGGGCTGGCCATTGCGCATTCTGGATGCGGCCTATGTTTTAGGCGTGTGCGCGGTGATGTGGCGGCTGGCGCAGGTTTGGTGGGGAGAAGCAGAGGCTTGGACGGCTGCTCTGCTACTGTCTTTCTACACAGCCTTCTATTTGCCTTCAGCGATTATTCCCTTTGCACCCGATGCGCTCATGATGGCGTCGCATGTCGCCGCCCTGTATTTTGCCTTTCGCAAGCGTGCCTTCTGGGCGGGCGTCTGGACAGGCATTGCGTTCTTTGTGAATACGAAAGCGGTATTTGTGCTCGCGGTGTGCGCGATTTGGCTTTTCCCGCAGTGGCTCGAACTTGCTGCCGGTTTTGGGCTAGTTGTGATTGCGGGTTTTGGGTGCCTTGCGGTTCTGGGTGCGTGGCCGGGGTACCTCGAACAGGTGTGGCACTGGGGCTTGATCTATGCGAGAACGTCTCCCGAGCCACATCCCTTTGCGACCGGGCTGAAGCGTACGATGGATTGGGCCGGCTTTCATGCAGCAGCGGTGGTGGCCGCGATTTACGCCTGGCTCAAGATGACCCAGAAGGAGCGCTGGCGGCTCGGCGTTTGGCTTGCACTTTCTTTTGCCGCCGTGGGCACGGGGCTCCGCTTTGCACCTCATTATTACTTACAGTTTCTGCCGCCCCTGGTGACCACAGCTTCGCGGGGCACGGTGGTCGCGCTGCGCCTGCGCCGGAAGTCAGCACTTGCGGGGCTGATTGCCTTATTGCTGGTGCCCTTTATTCGCTTTGGCCCGCGCTATGTCCGTCTGGCGCTCGATGATATGGAGCACCGCGAACCGCACTGGACGGACGTGATTCTTGATTTAGACAGCCAGAGGGCAGCGAGAATCGTCTGTGCTCTGAGGCGGCCCGGGTCTACGCTGTTTGTCTGGGGTTACCGGCCGGACCTTTATGTATACACGCGCATGACCGCACCGAGTCTGTTCTGGGACTCTCAGCCGCTCACGGGAGTACCGGCGGATCGCCATCTGCACGCAACTACGGTGGTCTATGGCGGGCCGGCAGCACAAAACCGCAGGCTGCTGATCCGTTCGAACCCAACTTTCCTCGTGGACGGGCTGGGGCTGTTGAATCCCCAGCTTGCGCCTACGGTTTATCCCGAGCTGAGGCCGTGGCTGGCGCAATACCGCTTGGTTGCAAGAACGAATCTATCGCTGATCGATGAGAAGCAGTAGCCGGGGGCTCGTTTTTGCCATTCGAAGCCAATTTTTGGCCTGTGCAGATCCCGATCTAATCTTTATCCTCTATTCCTATTCACGTCCAGAGGCGTATACTAGAAAGCAAATTAAGAGCGGTTAATGGGTAAGCCGTTAGCCGCCCTTATCCTCCTAGGCTGGGGCCCGGCTGTGGCCGGGCCTTGCTTTGCTCTTGCTCCCCGAGGCGAATCTGCTTTTAGTGAACCAGGAAGATACAAGCGGCTCCAAACGCGCCGATTCCAAGTGTAAGGAATGCCACGTAATCACCCACATGGCCGCTGTGCAGACGTTGCAGAAACATCAATGGCCGAACGGCGGGTTTGCGTGGGGGTTGAAAGCCCTTGCTGAGCAGATGTAAGCCGGAAAACGCAATTGCGGCTAAAAGCACAAGGATGCCAAACCAAGCATCGCCCGCTATGCCCGTGTTGGGAACAGGCGTTTGCAAGGGAACTCCCGCGAGAACATGCGCGGCATATCCAGCTGAATCCTCGAACCGCGCGGCCGCGGTCAGCGCGCCTCGCGCTAAGCCAGGGAGCGTACCCAAAAGAAGCCCGCTCGAAATCAGGACGATGGCAGGAGCCCACATCCAGACGGGGGTGTGATGATGGCCGGCTTCGGTTTCCGTCTTTGCTTCGCTTTTTGACGTGCGCTGGCGTTGAGTTCCGGCGGGGGCACCCCAGCCGAAAAAGACCCGAGCGGAGGCACGAAACACGGCTGCGGCTGTGATCGCGGCGGCGAAGAACGAGACCCATTTTTGCCATTCGAACCCAATTTCCCTTGCTGAACTGTGAATTAGATTACTCCCAAGAGACAATCCTGAGGGAGGAACACCGGCTAAGCCTGCGGCACCGAGCAAAAAAATTGCGGCGGCCCATCTCGTCTCGCGGCCTCGGCCGTACAACTCGATTTCATCGACGGTTTGCAGGCGATGCAACACAATTCCAGCAGCAAGAAAGAGGGCAGCTTTGATCAGCCCATGGCCCAGGGCATAGAGAACGGTTCCAGCCAAACCTTCCGCGGTAAATAAACCTATACCGATGGTCATCAGGCCCATATGGCTGATGGTTGAAAAGGCAAGCAAACGCTTGAGATTTCGTTGCAAGTAACACATGATGCCGGCGAGGATCGCGGTGGCGACGCCGATGGTGAGGAACAAGAGACGCAATCGAGGCAGGAGCGGATGCAGCGCCGGATGGAAGACCGCCCAGTAGATGCGGGCGACGGCATACAGGCCCAGTTCCACCATCACGCCTGAGAACAGAACACAGATGGGGGTGGGCGCGACCGCATGGGCATCGGCCAGCCAAAAATGGAAGGGCACGACAGCGGCTTTGATGAGGTATCCGCAGATGATGAACGCAAAAGCGGCCAGGACGAGGCGGTCTCGCGGGCCATGAGCAAGGGTTTCGCCCATCTGCGCCATATTGAGAGCGCTGGTGCGGGCGTAGAGGAGGCCGATTCCCGTAAGGACGCTATAGGCGCCGATGGTATTCGTCACTGCGAAGTTTAAAGAGCCTTGCAGACTGCTTGGATCTTCCGTCTTCTGCCCGCAGAGGGCAAAGGCCGCTGCACTCATCAGCTCAAAGAACACGAAGAGGTTGAACATGTCGGCGGTGAGGGCGAAACCGCACATGCCGGCAAGGAAAGAAAGCACGAGGCCGTAAAAGTAGTTTCGGGCAGTATCAAAATACCGGGCGGAGAACAGCAGTGCGGCGAAGGTCAGTGTACTGGCAAACGCGGCCAAGCCGGCACCGATCGGGTCGATGGCGAACGAGATGCCTAAGGTTTTGCCGCCCTGCGCGGACCATCCGCCAAACCAGTAAACGATGGGATTCGCAAGGGAGATGCGGGCGAGGCTGAGGCTCGCTGAAGCGGTAAAAAAAGCCGCGATCAGGGAAAGGGCGAGAGCGGCACGCTGCGAAAGCAGCCGCGATAATGCGGCAATCAGCGAAGCAGTAAATAACGGAATGATAACTGGGAGAACGGGCAACCAGGAGCGAGCGCTGGCCCATACCAAAGATAGTCCGAAAAACAGGTTTGCTTGCATGCAGCGAGTTATCTCCAGTTAGCCTTTGATGGCATGAAGCTGGTTGGGATCTAAGGTACCGTTACGCTTATGAATTTGCACTGCGAGTGCAAGCAGCAAGGCCATTACGGTAACTTCGACGACGATATCGGTGAGCATCAGGGCCTGCACGACGGGATCGACCGCGGGAGTTCCGGGTTTGATATCGATGAAGATCGGCGCCGGGCGTCCGATGCGATATCCGATTGCGAGTAATAAGACATAACTTGAGGACTGGATGACCCCGACGCAGATACAAAGATGAACGAGATTGCGGCTGGTAACTACCCCATATAATCCGATCAAAAACAGCCAGGCTGACACCAGATAGGGAAGGAAATTCATTCTTCTTTCTCCTCTACCAGCTCTTCGAGAAAGGCCAGCAAAGCGAGGACGATTCCACCACATACTTCTAAGCCGACGCCGAGATCGATCAGAGGCACGATGCCGCCCGAAGTGAGGCTGCCAATTTGACCGAGAGGAAGTAAGTTTTGTAAAAAGCTTCCGCCGAGAGCGAGGCAGGCGCCTCCGATAAAGATATAAGTTGCTGCGCCGGCGGCCTCTGCGAAGGCAACCATTCTGAGCGGCGCTACTTGATGGAACTGTCCAAAGGTTCCGGCTAAATAAAGCAGCAAGGGCGCGGTGGCCAGGATCACACCGCCTTGAAAACCGCCGCCCGGTGTCAGTTGTCCATGCGTAACCATGTAAACGCCGAATAGCACGGTGGCGGGAACAAGCAGGACGGAAGCAACTCGCACAGCATCGCTCGGCGGAGGCACGCGACGATCCTCTGCTTTATCTTCGTGATCGCCCCTGATGGGCTCCTTACGCCAGCGCATCAGCAGAACGACGCCCATTACTGAGGTAAAGAGAATGAACTCTTCGCCGAGCGTATCGAAGCCCCGGATGTCGAAATTGACAGCGGTTACGGCATCGGTGATGTGGCGCTGGGGCACGACGATCTGATTCACCCTGTCGCCGTATGTGCTAGGCACGAAGCCCGCCGGCGGCATTTGCGAATAGCCGAGCCAGAAGACGCAGGCAAGCAGCAGGGCGGAGATGAGGAACAAGATCTTTCTAGCGGCCTTTGTCATATTCGCGTTGCTGTTTCTTGACGCGCGCTAGGGCGAGCAATATCATGAGCGGCAGCGCCACTGCGCCTACGACGATCTGCGAGAGTGCGACATCAGGCGCCTGAAACACGAAGAACAGGATGGAGAGCAAGAAACCATAAAAGCTCACCACAATGGCTTGCGAGGCTGGGTCGCGAGTGAGCACCACACCCGTCCCGCCTGCGGCTACAAAGAGCAGAATGAAGATCTGCAAGGGAGTCATTCTGCGTTCTCATCCGTTGCAACTGGTATGTGTTCATTGGGAGTGGGTTGCCATTGTCCCTTTCGGCGAATGCGTCCGGCACGGGCGGTGGCATGCGATAAGACCGGATTTGCGAAACCTAACAGGATCGCGATCAGAATTGCCTTTACACCGGCTTGAGACAGACCTTCATGGACCACCACCGCAGCGGGAATGGCGACAGCGCCAATCAGAGATCCAGGGGCGAGGAAGTGGATCTTTTCATAGAAGTCCGGGATGAAAAGAATGCCGAGGGCAGTAAGAAGAAACGAGAGCAATCCGAGCGCCAGCAGAGCGCAAATGAGGATGTTGGCGGGGTTCATAACCAGCGTTCAAAGAACCGGGCAAAGACGAGGGTGCCGCCGAAAGCGAGAAGCGCCAAGGTAAGCGACAGATCGACGAAGGGG
>Ga0209061_1001448_pt1 | contig 39575 bp, 31 predicted proteins | sample Coa_R1_10_FD_187157 | JGI IMG/M metagenome (GOLD analysis project Ga0209061, IMG submission 187157) | Surface soil microbial communities from Centralia Pennsylvania, which are recovering from an underground coalmine fire - Coalmine... | ecosystem: Environmental > Terrestrial > Soil >... | reverse complement strand
GCCAAGCAGAGGGGAGCATCCTTGAGCTCCTCACCCCCATCAGCCACACTCAGAGTCAGGAAGTGCAGAGCTAGGCCGTCGCGAGTTTCGGTGATCAGAAAGCGCGAAGTTCGGGTGATCGCCCACAACTCATCCGTCGAACACCGCCTAGACGCCCTCTGAGCTGCCCTTTTGCCAGCGCCCCCGGCAGGGTTCGAACCTGCGACCCGCCGCTTAGAAGGCGGCCGCTCTGTCCACTGAGCTACGGGGGCCCGCAATGACCGTAGTTGACCGCCACGCACGGTTGTGCGCTCTCGGGCCGCTACGCCTTCAGGATGGTGGGTCTAGCTGGGTCTACCTGAGCCGAGGCCTAGCTGGCCAGCAGGCTGCGGGCGTCGGCCTTCGAAGAGGGGTGCCGCAGCTTGGAAAGGGCAGCCCGTTCGATCTGGCGGATCCTCTCTCGGGTCAGGTGCAGGGTGAGCCCAACCTCGTCCAACGTACGAGGGTCGCCGCGGTCCAGGCCGTAGCGCAGCCGCAGTATCTGTCTTTCCCGCTCGTCCAGGGGGGCGAGCAGCTTGTCCACCTCGGCCCCTAGCATCCCCTGGGCGACGGCTTCGAACGGCGACGGCGAGGAGGCGTCAGGCAAGATGTCGCCCAGCTCCGCGTCGCCCTCGGGGCCTACAGGGGCTTCCAGGCTCACCGGGTCGGAGACGTGCATGAGGAGCTTGACGACGTCCTCTTCGCTGACGTGGAGGGAAAGGGCAAGCTCCTTGGTGGTGGGGGAGCGCCCCAACTGGGCTTCGAGGTGGCCGCGCATCTTGAGCAGCCGCCGCACCTGGTCGCCGGCGTGGATGGGCAGACGGATGGTCCGGCCCGCGTTGTCGATGCCCCGGCCGATGGCCTGCTTGATCCACCAGGTCGCGTAAGTCGAGAACTTGAAGCCCTTGCGCCAGTCGAACTTCTCAACGGCATGGATGAGGCCCAGGTTGCCCTCTTGGACCAGGTCCAACAGGGGGAGGTCGGAGGACTGGTACCGCTTGGCGATCGAGACGACCAAGCGGAGGTTGGACTGGATGAACTGCTCGGTGGCCTGGTCGCCGCGGCGGGCGGCCTGGAGGAGCTGGCGGCGGCGCGCCCCGGTCACCTTTCCCCGAGCCAGCACAGCTCGTGCCGCGCGGCCCTCGCAGATGAGGCGGGACAGGCGGACCTCGTCCTCCTTGGTCAGCAACGGGTACCGGCCGATGCTGTCCAGGTACAGCCGGACCAGGTCGGCGTCCTGGCTGTCGGTTCGCATACGCCCCGTCTACTCCTTCCTGGGCCATACCGTGCGGCTTTGTCCTCTACCCATCGGTTGGGCCGGCCGCCTTGCTTAGCGCTGCCCCGGGCAGGCCCTCCGGTTGTGCCAAACTGGGAAGTCCGCGGTGGCCGTAGCTCAGTTGGTCAGAGCGCCAGGTTGTGGCCCTGGAGGTCGGGGGTTCGAGTCCCCTCGGTCACCCCACCTGCACCCACCCACCTGCTGGCCACTGCCGTACCCACGCCGGGGCCGGCCGTGGCGGGCGACAGCCGGGGCACGCGGGGACAAGTTGGGCTCAGGCCTCGTCCGCGAGGCTGAGCGGCGTCGGCTAGCCTAGGGCTGTTGCCCGGCGCCTCTAGCTCAACGGCAGAGCAACGGACTCTTAATCCGCAGGTTCTGGGTTCGAATCCCAGGGGGCGCACCTGGCCAGCAAAAGTCCTGGTAGAACGGCATGGAGGCCAGCCGGCTGGGCCCAGCTGGGCATCGTCGAAGCCGAGGGGGACGACCCCGGCGATGGTCCGCCGGGTTGTGGCCCAGCTGGGGCACGCGCCTGTCGCCGGGCAGGGCGCAGGCCATGAGCCGCGAGGTCAGGGCGTGCGTGCCCCCGTGCAGGCTCCGAGCCCTAGGGCTCGGCCAGGACCAGGATCTTTGTCTCTTGTCCGCTGTCGATGGCGGCGAAGGCGTCAGCAGCCCTGGTCAAGGGGAAGGTGGCGGTCACCATCTCTTCGGCGTCCAAGGCACCGCTGTCGAGGATCCTGATGGCGGTGGCAAAGTCCTGAGCTGTGTAGGTCGCGCAACCCTGGAGCCTGATCTGGTACTCCTGCAGCACTGGCAGGTCCAAGGTGACCGGCTTGCGTGGCCCTCCTACGGAGGCCACCGTACCGCCCTTGATGGCCAGCTTGACCGCTGTGGCCAGTGTGCTCTGGTAAGAGACGCAATCGAACACGACGTCGGCGCTCTCGCCCAGTTCCGCTCGGACGGTCCCAGCCAGGTCGTCGACCGTCGCGTCCACCACGGCGTCGGCGCCCAACTTCAGCGCTCGCTGCCGTTTCACCTCCAGGGGGTCGGTGCTCACTACCTTCGCCGCGCCCGCTTGCCGGGCGGCCACCAGGGCCAGCAACCCGATGGTGCCGGCCCCCAGCACGGCCACAGCCTTTCCTCTTATGTCCCCCACCAGCCGGACGGCGTGCACAGGCGTCGCCAGGGGCTCGACCAGGGCTGCTTGGAAGTCGCTGAAGTGGGACGGTACCTTGTGGAGGCGGTCGGCCCTGACCGCGAACACATCGGCCATGCCGCCCTCCCTGTAACCGCACCCGAAGAACTCCAGGTTCTCGCATAGGTTCTCGTTGCCGTTGCGGCACTGCTTGCAATGGCCGCAGACCAGCGTGGGTTCGACCACCACCCGGTCACCTACTGCTACTGCCTGGGCAGCGTCCCCAACCTCGAGGACCACGCCGACGACTTCATGGCCCGGGTAGTAGGGGGGCTTGCAGAACACGTGCTCGCCGTGGTAGCCGGCCTTGTCGGAACCGCAGATCCCCGAAACCGACAGCCGCACCAGTGCCTCGCCCGGTGCCAGCGCGGGCACTGGCTCTGTGACAACTTCTACGACGTCGGGTGCGCTGACCCAGACGCGGCGACGTGTGCTCGTCATGATGGCGCTCCTTTAGGATTTGATGGTACCGTCCAGGTCCCAGAGGTCCTCCCAGGACTGGCCCTGCTTCCACAGGAAGACCTGCCCCTTGACCAAGCGGTCACCCCGGTCGGTGCCGGCGATGGCCAACATCTCGTCATCGGTCAGCGGGTCGGCGACCACGGCTTGCAGGTTGGACTCCAGGTGGTCACGCCTCACCGAGAACGGGATGGGCACCTGGCCCCGCTGCACGGCCCACTTGATGCAGACGACGGCCGGGTGGGCCCCGTGGCGCCTTGCCACCTGCACGATGACAGGGTCCTCGATGTCCACTGTGTCCTGGGGGGTGCGGTCCCGCTCCGGTCGCTCCGGCGAACCTATGGGAGCAAAGCCGATGGGCTGGATGCCCCTCTCCATGAGGTAAGAGAAAAGCTCTGGCTGCTGAAAATGGGGGTGCAGCTCCATTTCGTTGACCGCGGGCGGGATGCGCGCGTCCCGGAGGAGCAGTTCCATCTTCGGGATGGTCATGTTGGAGGTACCGATGTGGCGCACCAGGCCCTCGTCCACCAGGCGCTCCATTTCCCGCCAGGTGGCCATGAACTCTTCGTGCACGTAGGGCCGGGCACCCGGGGCTCGTGATGCCGCGCTCGCCCCCGGCTCGTGGTGGTTGGGGAACGGCCAGTGGACTAGGTAGGCGTCCAGGTAGTCAAGGTGCAGGTCCCTGAGCGAGCTCAGGCACGCGGGCCTCACGTCCTTGGGGTCATGCTTGTCGTTCCACAGCTTGGAGGTGACCCATAGCTCCTCGCGGGGGAAACCGTCCAGCACCTGGCCGATCTCGGCCTCGTTGCCGTACACCGAGGCGCAATCGAAGTGCCTGTAGCCCACCTCCAACGCCCACTCGACGGCCTTGGCCACCTCGGCTGGCGAGTGGCGGTCCGACCCGAACGTGCCCAGCCCGATGGCCGGCAGCGTTGCACCACTGCTCAGCTTGCGCACTGGCACTAGGCCAGGGTCAATACTCGCCATGGCACGTACCTTCTACGCCGGGCCTACCAGGAAGCCCGTCGCTCCCGAAAAGCCCTCCTTCCAGGTAGCGTGAGGCCGGAGAAAACGTTACCTCAGCCTAGGTCGCACAACCGGAAAGGCGTCAAGTTGGCACTGGCACCGCCATAGCACAGGAGTGGCCCAGCACAGCACAGGTGCACGGTTGTAGCGGTGGCTCCGAGTTGGGTAGTTGGAGCAATCGTCACCTGGGGAGGGTGTAGTGTCGTGCAAGGTGGCGTTGGCCTGTCTGGACCGGGGTTAGCGCGTATGGCTCGGACCAGCGGGAGCGAGAAGCCGGCTACGGTGCCCAGCATCTTTGACGTCGCCCAGAGGGCTGGGGTCTCTACGTCGACTGTGTCTCGGGTCCTGAACGGCAATGACCGGGTCGCCCCGGAGCTGGCGGCCAAGGTGGCCCGGGCGGTCCGGGAGCTGAACTACCGCCCCAACCGGGTGGCGCGCAGCCTTCGGCTCCGCCATAACCGCGTGTGGGCGTTGGTGATCTCCGACATCCGGACGGGCCCGTTCTTCGCGGACTTGGTGCGCGGGGTCGAAGACGGTGCGCACGAGTCGGGTTATTCGATGTTCCTCTGCAACACCGACGAGGACCGCCAGAAGGAGGCCGGCTACCTGGAGCTTGCCGTAGCGGAGAACGTGGCCGGGGTGATCTTGACGCCCTCTGGGTCGGGCACCGACCTCGGGCCGGTCCTGCGGGCGGGCATCCACGTGGTGCTGGTGGACCGGAGGCTGCCTAGCCATCAGGTGGACACCGTGATCACCGACAACGTTGCCGATGCCAGCCAGGCAGTGGGGCACCTGTTGGGCAACGGCTACCGCCGCGTTGCCTGCATCACCGGGCCGCTGGCAACGGCCACCGCTTCGGAGCGGCTTGAGGGCTACCGCGTGGCCCTGGAGCGGGCTGGGGCCCCCTTTGACCAGAGGCTGGTACGGTCCTCGAGCTTCCGGGAGGAAGGCGGCTACGAGGCCATGCGCGAGCTGATTGCCCGGCGGCCGCGCCCCGACGCCGTGTTCGTGGCCAACAACCGGATGACTGCAGGGGCCTTGCAGGCGATCGAGGAGGCGGGGCTGTCGGTGCCCGCAGACGTGGCCGTCGTGGGCTACGACGAGATCCCTTGGGCGCCGTTGCTCCGGACCGCCCTCACGACGGTGGCCCAGCCGTCCTACGAGCTGGGCTACGAAAGCGCACGGTTGCTGCTCAGCCGGCTCAGCGGTTACAGCGGCCCCGCCAGGACAGTGGTGCTGCCGACTTCTCTGAACGTGCGGGCCAGTTCGGCCGCCAAGGTCGGCCGTGCCGGGCGCCGGGCCCGCCTGGGGGACGCGGCCAAGCCTCCCCGGCCTGCCCAGGCCAGGGCGGTGCTCATGTCATGACCGGGGCGCGTGCCAGAGCCGTTGCCCGGGGCATCACCGGCGCCCCCTGACAGCTGGGACCGGGACGGCCACCGTGGCCGGCAGCCCCGCTTGCCGCCTGGCCCCGCCCTGACCGCTTCAGCCCGCGGCGGGCAGTGACTTTGCCACCCCACGGCGCAGCGACGCAGCCAGTGCCCGCTGCTCGGGGGTGACGAGGGCGACCACCTTGCCCCCCGCTCCCGCCCGGGCGGTGCGCCCGGAGCGGTGGACGTAGCCTTTTGCGTCGGCAGGAAGGTCGTAATGGACCACGAGGGCCACGTCGTCTACGTGGAGCCCTCGGGCGGCCACGTCGGTGGCAACCAAGGCCTGGACCTGCCCCGCCCGGAACGCGGCGAGCGCCTTTTCTCGCTGGCGCTGCGCCCGGCCGCTGTGGATGGCGGCTGCTGTTACCCCTGCCCCCCGCAGCCGGTGGGCAACTTTGTCGGCGCCGTGCCTGGTGCGCACGAAGACCACTGACGGCCCCGCGCCGTTCACCAGGTCAGCGCACAGCCGAGCACGGTCGGCACTGGCAACGGGCACGAACTCGTGGCTGGCCCGGGCGGTGCCGGGGGGGCTGGGTACGTCGTGGCGTACGGGTCGGCTCTGGTAGTGGCGCACCAGGACTTCCACCTCGTCGTCCAGGGTCGCCGAGAACAGCAAGGTTTGCCGGCCCCGGGGAGTGGCGTCGAGGATCCGGCGCACTGCGGGCAGGAAACCCATGTCCGCCATGCGGTCGGCTTCGTCGACCACCACGACCTTGACACGCGAAAGGCTTACGTCGCCCGTCCCAAGGAGATCTTCGAGCCGTCCTGGGCATGCCACCACCACGTCGGCCCCACGGCGCAGGCCCGCTCGTTGCGGGCCAAGCCCGGCTCCGCCGTACAAGGCCTGCGCTGTCAGCGAACGGGCCTCCAGCAGCGGGGTCATCTCTCCGCTTACCTGGCTGGCCAGCTCCCGGGTTGGCACCAGCACCAAGGCGTGGGGGTGCCTGGGGGTGCTAGGGGTAAGGGTGGCGGCGATGGGAAGGGCGAACGCGAGGGTCTTGCCCGACCCGGTGGGTGCTTTGCCCGAAATGTCGCGCCCGGCCAGGGCGTCTGGGATGGTCGCGGCTTGGACTGGCAGCGGCGTGGTGATGCCTCGGTGGCGCAGGACGCTGACCAGGGTGCCCGGCAGGCCGAGCTCCGAGAAGCTGTTTGTGGGTGCGGCGGGACTTGCGGGTGCGGCAGGGGCCGCGGTTGTGCTGAGGGCTGCAGGCACGGCGGCGCCTGTCGGTGTAGCGAGGGCCGTAGGCACGGCGGGGCGGGCGGGGATGGATGGCAACAGCTGGCTCCGTTCTTTGGGTCGTTCACTTGCAACCTGGAGGACGGATCCGGCTGGCTACCAGTGGCCCACGCGGGGATGGTCACCAAGAGCGCGTGGTTGTGCCATTGTACACAAGTCTGCGCAGCCTGCCCATTTTGGGGCCCGTGGCCGATGGCCCGGTGGTGGTGCCCGTGGCCCGGTGGCGGTGGCTGACCGCCTGGTGGCCAAGGTACCGGTGGCCCGGTGGCGGTGGCTGACCGCCTGGTGGCCAAGGTACCGGTGGCCCGGTGGCGGTGGCTGACCGCCTGGTGGCCAAGGTACCGGTGGCCCGGTGCCCGATTGGCTGGCCAGGTTTGCCGCCATCGTGGTAGGCTGCTGTTGAGCGCGGCCTTGGTCATGCTGGCCGCGTGCCTTGCTGGCCTCCCTTGGTGTCCTGCAAGTTACTGAAGCATGATTACCAGAAGGTGAGGTAGCAACATGTCCCTTGGGACAGTGAAATGGTTCAACGCGTCGAAGGGCTTCGGTTTCATCACACCTGACGACGGCAGCCCCGATGTGTTCGCCCACTTCTCCGCCATCGACGGTTCCGGCTATCGCGAACTGTCCGAGGGCCAGAAGGTGGACTTCGAGGCTGAGCAGGGGCCAAAGGGCCGGCAGGCCAAGCGGGTGCGGCCTCTGTAACAGCCGCCAAGTGCCCTGGGCCAGGTGACGCACGCTGGCCCAGGTGCCTGGCACTTGGCGTACGGGCCTGGCAAGCCACTTCTTACGGGTCCCGCCAGCCACGGCTCACCTGAGCCTTTCTTTGTCCTGGCCCGCTGTTCTCTGTCCAGGTTTTTGCCGTCTTGGCTGATTTTCGCGGCCGAGGACCACAGGTCCGGGCAAAGGACCACAGGTCAGGGCAAAGAATCCCGCCCCAGGGCAAAGGACCACAGGTCCGGGCACACAAGCGCGCCTCGGAGGCCGCAGCTACAGCTCGATCGTGTCGAGGTAGGTGACCCTCTGGCCGACCTCGGCCGCCAGCGACCCGACGTCGAGCGGGATGTGCTCCGCTTCTTGGATGCGCAGCCGCATGGGCCGGCTGCCCCGGGGTGCGGGGAGGGCGACCTTGCCCTGCCAGACGATATTGGCCCCGACCGACGAGGCCACGAGCGGGGTACCCGAGGCGAGGTCGGGGTTGGCCAGCTGCCATCGGAGGTCAGGGTCGCTCACGCCAGGGCGTGCCACCTCCACGTAGGCCCGCATGGAGACGGCCGAGGGGGTGGCGGCAGTGAGCGCCACGCCGGGGCCGGTCACCGTCACCTCGACCACCGTCGGGCTGGGGGAGCTCCAGGTGGCTACCCGGTCGGGTGCCAGCTGGGCGAAATCGGTCTGGGCCACCGTCGACACCTCCGCCCCGGGCAGCGATGACGGCTGGTAACGGGCTAACCCCAGGCGCACGAAGGGCCAGTAACTGGGGCTGGTGCCGGTCCCTGTGCCCACCGCTACCTCGATGTCCGCGAACCACAGCCCGTGCACCGGGTCGAAGGTCACCTGGTGGCCGGCGACGTCGGCCATGCCCCGGGTGGTCGAGCGCTGCTCGGCCAGGACGACGCCCGACGCAGTGGCCACCGCCAGAGGCAACTGCCCCAGGGACAGCCCGCTACCGACGGCGCCGCTAGCCCACAGTGGGTCGCCGCCGGCCCGGCTGAACAGCTGGGCCAGTTGGCCCTCGATGCCCACGTCCAGGTGGGTCTGCAGCACGACGCCCAGCAGCTCGCCTTCGCCGGACACGAACCAGGGGCGGCCGAGGTACACCCGCAGGGTGCCGCCCCGGCGGGCGCTGTAGGGCCTGCCGTCGGCCGAGACCCCGAGCTCCCAGCCAAAGGCGGGGACGAGGTAGCGCACGTCGGGAGGGATGGGCCGGGCCGAACTGGGCACCGAGAGGCGGTAGCCCTTAGGGCCGGCGGGGGCTACCGGGCGCTCCAGGCTGGTCCTGGTCGTCGGTGGCCGGACGAAGCGCACCTCGACCTTTTCCCCTGCGGCCAAAGAACCCCCGGGTAGGCGGGTTATGGTCCCCTGGGCGTCGTCTTGGGCGTAGTCGACGCCTTCGCGGTAGATGGTGAGCCCTCCGCCCTTGGTGAACTTGGTTGCCACCGTGGTACGGCTCACCGTGGTGGCGCCGGGGGCAAAGCCCTGGGGGCTGACGGCGACAGGGCCACTGGCCGGTACGACTACCTCCTTTGCCTCCACGAAGTACTCCAAGAACCGGGTGTTGGCCACCGCCTCGTAGTAGACGACCCGGTGCTTGGTGTCGCCCAGCTCGTGGCGCATACCGGAGATGGCGGCCTGGCGCAAGGTCGGGTGGTAGGCCAGTTCCAGCTCGCCCACCCGGGACCGGCCCGGCACCTGGACGCTGCCCGCCGGGCTCTTGCCGTCGTCGAACGGCTCCTCCCAGCTGGCCAGCACGTCGAGGCGCACCGTGCTGCGGTGGTCGACGGTGACGTCGTGGTCGTGGAGGGTCGCATAGGTGGCCCCCAGTTGCCGGTCGACGGCCAGGTGGCCGAAATGAGGGGCCACCAGGGGCTGGCGCACGGCGTGGACGAAGAGCACCTCTCGGTAAGGGGTGACCATCCAGTGGCGCCCCCACACGGCCCACTGGTAGAGCTCGGCCCGCTGCTTGGGGGCCATGGGCACCTGGGAGAGCCATGCCCACAGGCCCATCAGCCCCAGGTCGGCCGGGCTGAGGTAACAAGAGATGCGGGCGGCCTGGACGGTGCCCTTTTCCGCGTACACGGAAAGCTCCCAGGAGTTGGCCTCCGAGGGCAGTTCGGGGGGCCGGTGGCCAGGCCGCAGGACCAGGCGGAAGGCGCGGGCGTCCGGCCATTGCCTTCCCGCCGGCCAGAAGCTCACCTGGAGCGGCTTGGGGCTGGGCGGGCTGCCGGGGAGGCCGGCGAAAGCCGCTCCCCGGGCCAGTGGGTCGGGCAGGTAGGGGACAGCCAGTTGGCTCGTGCTGAAGTAGTACTGGCCTAGGGTGGCCTCGTCCCGGTGGCCACCGTTGGCCTGGGCGACGGCCGGGTCGTCGTAGGTGGCACTGGCCCTGGCTTCCAAGGTGGCGTACTGGGCCGGGTCAGGCCGGCCGTCGGGGCCGTCGAGGCGGCCGTGCGCCTCTGCCAGCTCCTCGGCCACCGGCGGGGGTGCCACGTGGCGTTCGCAGGGGGCAATGGACGGGTCGGTGTCGGCGACGTCGTAGTTGCTCCGGACCACCAGCAGTTCCAGGTGCTCACCGGGGGTGCGGGGGGCACGGAAGGCCAGGAACGGGGACGCCACCGGCTCGAAGCGCAGGTAGGGCACGGCAGGGGTGGCCAACAGGGAAGCAGGTGGGGCGTCGGGCCGCAAGCCGACGCTGTTGCCCGCCAGGTCCACGGCCCGGGCCTGGAAGCGGTAGCGGCGACCGAAGCGCAGGACGGGCAGGCTGCCCGGGGTGGCGGCGTAGCTGATGCTCACCGGTAGGCCGGGGGCCAGGGCGGCCTGTTCGCCTTCGGCCAGGCTGCCCGAGGAGCCCTCCGGCAGGTGGGCGCCGGGGCGGGGAGCCACCAGGCTCCAGCCCGACCAGCGCAGCAGCGTCTCGGGGACGTTGAGGTCGCCTGCCGGGGCCGCGGTAGAAGGCCCCTGAGGGGCAGAGGTCGTTGCCAACTGGGCCCATCCCTCGTCGCCGGCCGGCACAGGCACGGCGGTGGCCGGGTGGCCCACCAGGTAGCCCCCGGTCCCGGGCGCGGCTACCCGGGCGCAGAGGGAGTGCCACTTGTGGGTGTGGTCGTCCCACACGTCCACCCGCCAGCCCCGGGTCAGGTCTTCGGCGTACAGCGTGGGTGGGGGAGAGGCCTCCAGCTGGTTGTTGACCTGGTCGGCGGACAGCAGGGCCAGGCCCAGGTGATGGGCGTTGCCGGAGCGGGCCAGGGAGAGCCCGGCTGAGCGCAGCGACGGGAGGGCATAGGCCTGAGGGGTGTCGGCCGCCCGGTGAGCCAGGGCGTTGCGGATGCCATCGGCCAGGCTGAGCACCTTTTTGACCGCTCCGTCCAGGTCTACCTCGATGACCGAGAAGCCCGGGGTGCCCAGGCGGGCGTACCCGTCGGCCAGCTCGGGCTCGACCGGCCTCTCCAAGGGCCGGAAGCTGGCCCCGGACGCCATTGTCCGCGGGGAGCGGCTGGACGTGGCTGTGCGGGCCTTCCACAAGCCGGTGACGCTCACCGGGAAGCTGGCAGGCAGCCCGGGGGGGCGGGGGACTTCCAAGTCGAAGACCAGCCCGAGGGCCCGGGCCAGCGGAGGGTGGTTGGCGAGCAGGGAAAGCGCCTGGTGGAGCTCGAAGGCCGGTACTTGCGGGTGAGGCAAGGGCACCCGTGCCTTGCCCCCGGGGCCCAGCTGGGCGGCCAGGCCGGGCCCTGCTTCGCCGGGGGCCAGTTCGGCCCCGTGGCGTGCGGCCAGCCCCGGCCGGGGGAAGGGCTCCAAGAACGCGAAGGCCTGGGCGATGTCCTGGGCTGGAGTGGTCTCAGCCCCCGGTGGGACGGCACCGCTGCGGCGGTCGTAGAGGTGCTGCAAGCTGGCCAGTGCGTCGGCCAGGGAACCGCCCTCGGCGGCCAACCCTTCGGTGCGCCCGAGCGTCGGGACCTGGCTCAGGCCGGCCCGCCACAGCTGGGCCACCGACGGCCAGCTGGCCGGTGAGCTGCGGGCGACCGCAGAGTACATGCCCGCCAGGAAGGAGCGCAGCCTGGCGGCAGGGTAGGAGCGCAGCCGCCGGGCCGAGGGGTCGATGAAGACCTTCTCCCAGCGGTAGGGCTCCACCTCTGTCGAGGGGGAAAAGATGGCGTCCCACAGCTCCGGCCGGCGCCCGGGCAAAGGGGCGACGGTGATGGCCGGGGCGGGGCCCAACCGCACCGAGAACCTGATGTCCTGAGCGGCCCAGTGGACGAAGTCGGGGTACTCGGACAAGGGCAGCCGGCTAGGCGGCGGGGAGCCGGCAAAGGTGAGGCGCGGCGCCACGTGCACAGACAGGGCGAGGGTCTTGCCGCCGTCCCGGGTGCCGTTGGGCAGTGCCGTCCAGGTAATGGACTGCCCGGCTGTCCCGGGCCCGACCGGGTGGGGTTTTGGCTTGGAGTGCCCGGTTGCCATTGGTGCGCCTTTCTGTCCCCTGATGTCCCCTGATGTCCCTACTGTCGCCCGCCCTCATGCGGGCCGTCCCTGGTGCCGGTCGTCACTGCGGGGCAAAGGCCAGGCAATAACTTGACCAGTCGGCCTGGGTCATGGCTTGGGCGAAAGTCGGGTCACTGCCCCCGATGGTCTTCTGCATGGTCATGGACACGGACTTGGAAAAGCACAGCACGCTGACCTCGACGGTGACGGTGGCCGTGCCGTAGGCCTGCCCGGGGTCGAGGTAGGTGAGCCCCATGTAGAACTCCACGGAGAGGCTCACGACCCCCAGCACCGACAAGTTGCTGTCGGCCCGCAGGAACCCGGTGAGCTGCACCGATCTCGACGGCGTGGTCTGGAGCGCGAAATAGATGCCCGCCATCATCGACACCCCGCCGGTCGCCACCCCCAGGTCCAGCGCCGCGCTGGCCCCGAACTCGAGCGACGCCTCGAGCATCTCGATGCCGTCCCCACCCACCGCCAGGCCGAAGAACCCACCCCCGGTGAACAGGTCGATGGCCAATAAGAAGGGGTTCTCCCGGGTGCAGAAGCCCACCCGCAGCCGTACCGGTGAGCTGTCGAAGGGCACGTTGAGCACCCCGGCCAGTTTCAGGTTGGACAGCGAGAACACGCCCACGCTGAGGTCTGGTAGCGCCACCGAGTAGCTGGCTTGGACGCCGGCCGAGGTCACGCTGACCGAAGGGCCGCCGAGGGAGGCGAACAGGCTCTCGAAGGCCTGAACGAAGCTGAGCGGCCCCTGGAAACTGACGCCGCTCACCTCAGGGCGGACCTGCACCTTGGCCCCGGTGGCGAAATCGAACGACAGGCCCTTGAAAGCGATGTCGATGAAAGCGTTGTTGGTGCCGAACAGCACCAGGTCGAAATTGGTCAGCTCGCCGTGGACCTTGTAGGTGGTCTGCTGGGGGCTGTTGAGCGGGCTGTAGACGACGGCGTGGACGGTGAGCGCCGAGCCTTCCTTGGGGGCAAAAAGGCCCAGGCTGTCCGCCTTCACGACGGGTGACCAGTCGAGCGTTGTCTGCAGCGCCTCGGGGGGCTGGGTGGTGTCGTTGCCCGGGTAGAGGACCACGGTCTGGATCCGGGGGGCCTGGCTGGCGGTGGTGGCTCCCGGCGTCCCCGAGCCGGCGAGCACTTCCGCGAGGCTGATGGCACCGAGCAGCTTGGCCTCCAGGGCCCCGGCCACCGTGGCGAAGAAGTCCTGGGGGTTGAACTTGCCCGCCAGCAGGTCGTTCACCGGCCCGGCCACCGGCCCGAGGTCACGGGCGAGGCCAGTGATCCCGAAGTTGGGAGTGGCCAGCCCCCCCGACGAGCGGGGTGAGAAGCCGAGGGGCGTTATGGGCGCGCCCGCGGCCAGCTCGAGGTAGATCTCCGCCACCCCGGCTTTGAAGTTGTCCTGGTAATAGTTGGGGGAGATCGTGAAGGCGATGCCGCCGAGGGAGGTCCCGGCCAGCTGCTCTGCCCCGGGCAGGCGCAGCCTGGCGCTGGCCGCGAAGGGGAAGAAGGGAGGGCCGGCCGGTCCCGGCTGCCCTGCCGGCGGGGCGCCGGCCAGCTCGAGGGAGCTCACGTGGTGGGCGGTCGAGCCGGGCTGGCCGCCCGGGTCGGCGAAGGCGACCAGTTGGCCGGCTAGGTCCGGGCTCCGGCGGGAGGCCTGGGCCGGGTCGGCGTAGGCAGCCGCCACCGCCTGGGCGACCTGGGCCGGTGCCTGGCCGTTGTAGCCGGACAGGGCGACCGTCCGGCTGACGAAGATGGCCCCGGTGTGGAACTGGGCCACCCGTCCCTCCCGGTCCGTGGCGACGAAGGCGAAGGGGTAGTCGGAGCCGTTGACGCGCACCCAGAAGACCTCGTCGTCGCCGCTTTGGGCCGGGAAGCTGCCCACCTGGGCGTCGGCGCTCATGGGGTCGAGCGGCGGCGTGGCGATGGTGGTCACGGCGAGCTGGCGGAGCGGGTTCTGCCTGCCCGCCCAGGGCTCGCCGCCCGCGGCGCCGTAGTCGAGCGAAGGTTGGACGACGACCACGTACTGGCGCTGGACCAGGTAGGCGATGGTCACGCCGCTGCTGTCCACCTGGAGCTCCCGGTCGGTGACCACGATGTGGGCGGCTCGGTGGCCGAAGGGGAAGAGGAAACCGGCACGGACGGTGCGCACGTAGCTTTCCCGGCCCGTCACCATGCGGTGGGCCCAGTCGGTCAACGAGCTCGTCCCCTCTTGGCCCCAGGCGCCGTGGACGTTGAGCGATGCCCCGAGCGCGCTCAGCATGAGGAGCTCAGCCCGGGCCGGCACGCTGGGCAAGGGCGCGGGGCGGGCGATGCCCGTCGTGCCACCCGAGGTGCCGCAGGTGAGCGCGATGATGTCCAGGCGGTCGCCGTTGGTCAGGCTGGTCTGGTAGCTCGGGCCGAACGGCTCGGGCATGCCCTCGGGGTAGCCGGGGGCCCACACGGCACGCAGCTCGGGCGACGAGGCCGGGGGCTCCACCCCTGCCTCGCCCAGGCGGGTCTGCCAAAGCTCGGTCCGTCCTGAGTAGGTCAAGGGGGCCGAGGCGTGCGACCAGGTGGCAGAGGCCCCCGGGCTGAGCAGGAGGTGCCAGGGAGCCTCGATGTAAGTCGCCAGGGCCGGTGGCTGGGGCCCGGCGAAGGGGGACGCTTCCCAAAGCGGCGTCAGCTGGGACCAGTCCAGCAGTGCCTCCAGCGTGAAGGGGATGGGGCCGACGGTGCTGGGGACCAAGAAGGCGAGCTGGCTAGGGCCGGACAGGCTGGCCGGCAGGGGAGGGTCGGGGAAGAAGGGCGGCGGGGTGGCTCCCACCGGCACTGCTGCCTCCAGCACGGCCTGGGGCGGGAAGCCCACCACCAGGTACGCCTCCTCGGTGCTGGTGGCGCGGGTGAGCGTGGCCTGGCTTCCGGCGCTGGTAAGGACGAGGTTGTAGCCGTAGAAGACCAGCACCAGCATGTCGTCGCGCCGGTAGGCCGGCGCCACCAGGCTCAGCTGGGGTGCCGGCGGCTGCGGGAGGGTCACCGGGGCCGTGGTCGGCGGGTTGGCCGCGGGCAACCTGGGCGGGGCCAGGGCGAGCGCCTGAGGGCTGCGCCGCCACGGCCAGGCCCAGTAGCCGTACAGGCTGCCCGCTGAGCACCCGAGCAGTTGGAGCAAGCGCCGTCGGGTGAGCTCCAGGCTCGGGCCGTCCAGCGGTCCCCAGGCCGGCTGCTCAGAGGGGCCAGGCGGCATGGTGCCCGGCGGCACGGTGCCAGGCCACGTGGTGATGAGCAAGCTTCATGGTGCTAGGGAAGATAAGCGATGGCACCGGCCGGTGGCATCGGGGAGGTCCCCAAAGTTTTGCCCCCTCCCAGTGCCGCGGGGCTGGCCACCGGGTGGTTGCAAGCTGGTACTGGCCGCCAAGTAACCTCCTCGGGATGAGCGCTCTGCTGGAGCTGGTAGGGCTTCGCCGGCGCTTCGGCAGCCTGGTCGCGTTGGACGACCTTTCTTTCGAGGTGCCTGCGGGCCAGGTGGTTGGCTTCCTGGGCCCCAACGGGGCCGGGAAGACCACGGCCATGCGGGCCATCTTCGGGCTCACCGACCTTGACGCCGGGGTCGTCCGCTGGGACGGTGCACCCGTGGGCCCGGCCGAGCGCCGCCGCTTTGGTTACATGCCTGAGGAACGAGGGCTCTACCCGGGCATGAAGGTGGGCGAACAGGTCGAGTACCTGGGCCGGCTGCACGGGCTGAGCCCGGCCGCCGCGGCGGCGGCCACCGGTGCCTGGCTCGAGCGGCTCGGCATCGCGGACCGCCGGGACTCCAAAGTCGAGGCCCTCTCCCACGGCAACCAGCAGCGGGCCCAGTTGAGCGCGGCACTGGTGCACGGCCCCGAGGTGCTCGTGCTGGACGAGCCGCTTTCCGGCCTCGACCCGGCCGGTATGGACGCCATCGGCCAGGTGCTGGTGGACCAGGCGCGCTCAGGCTGCTGCGTGCTGTTCAGCAGCCACCAGCTCGACCAAGTCGAAGATCTGTGCGAACGGGTGACCATCATCGACCACGGGCGGCTGGTGGCGTCGGGCACGGTGGACGAGCTGGCGGCTGCCGGGCCGCGCCGGCTGGTGGTCCGCATCGAGGGCGAGCGCACGGGCCAGTGGGCACGAGGCCTGCCCGGGGTAACGGTCTCGGAGGTGGCTGGCGGTGCTGCCCGGCTGGTGCTGGACGACTCCGTCGACAGCGACGTCGTCCTCAGGGCAGCGATGGCCGTGGGGCGGGTGACCCAGTTCTCGTTCCAGCGTCGCCGCCTGTCTGAGGTGTTCCGGGAGGCCCTCCACTGAAGATCCCCTACGTGGCCCTGGTCGTGGCCGCCGCCGTGGTGGCCCGCCTGGCGGTCGGCCGGGCCCGTCGGGGCCGCCGTGCCCCTGGTGGCCCGGTGCCGCCAGGCCCGGTGCCGCCAGGCCCGGGGGGTGGGCCGAGCACCGGCCCGGCGAGAGGGCCCCTGGGGCTTGCCACGCTGGCGCGGGCGTCCCAGCAAGCGGTCGAAGCCACGCTCGGCGTCGTCGGCCTGATCGCGATGAGGGAGGTCAAAGAGCGTGTGCGGGGGAGGATCTTCCGGCTCGGCACCCTGTTCATGCTGCTGGCCGTGGGGGCAGCCATAGTCGTGCCCACCCTCGGTTCCGGCCACGGGCCGGCCAGACAGGTGGTAGGCGTGGTCGGCCCGCTGCCGGTGCGGGGCCAGCAGCTGGTGCGGGCAGCAGCCAGCCGTGACCATGATGCCGTGAGCCTCGTGCCCGAGCCGGGCCTGGCCGAGGCCAGGTCGGCCCTGCGTTCGGGCAGGGTTGGCTTCGTGATCGTTGATGGCGACCAGATCCTGGTCGAACGGCCCGTCAGCTCGAGCGGTTCTCCCGCCGACCCGGCCCTGGTGCGCGACGTCGCCACCTACCTCGGGGTGCTGGAGGCCTACCGGCAGGCGGGGCTCTCGGCCCGCCAGGTGAGCGTGCTGGACGGTGCCCGGCCGGTCGCGGTCCGCGCCCTCGAGGCCAGCTCGAAGGCACCGGAGAGGGCCACCTCCGTCATCGGGCTGGTGCTGCTTTTCTTCATGCTCACCCAGTACAACACCTGGATCCTCATCGGGGTGATGCAGGAAAAATCGAGCCGCGTGGTGGAGGTCCTGCTGGCTACCGTGCGGCCCCTGCAGCTGCTGGGGGGCAAGGTCCTGGGTATCGGGCTGGTGGCCCTCGGGCAGGCTGGCCTCATAGCCGGCTTCTCCGTGGTAGTAGCCGAGGCGGTGGGCTCCAACTTGCTCCGGGGCATGGGGGCACTGGTGCTCCTCAGCGAACTGCTGTGGCTGGTGCTGGGCTACGCCTTTTACTGCTGGGCCTACGCCGCCGCCGGTTCGACGGCCGAGCGCCAGGACCAGGTGCAGTCGCTCGCCCTGCCCCTCAGCCTCCCGGTGCTGCTGGGCTACATCTACTCGATAGCGGTGGCCAGCTCGGGCAACGCCGACTTGCTGTTCAAGGTGCTGGCCTACCTGCCGCCCACCGCACCGTTCTGCATGTCGGTGCTCGTGTCCCTGCACCAGGCGACGTGGTGGGAGTTCACTGCCTCCGCGCTGGTGAGCCTGGCCGGGACCGTGGCCATGGCCGTCTTGGCGGCCAACATCTACCGCCGAGCCGTCTTGCGCACCGGCGCCCGGGTGCACCTGCGCGACGTCCTAGCCCGCGCCCCTCGCTGAGCACCACCCCTCGGCTGGCCACCTCCTCGGCTGGGCACCGCCCCTCGCTGGGTACCGCCGCTGTCGCCCGGGGGCGGGCCGTGACCGTTCGCCAGAGCGGGCGTCCCGGCCGTGTGGGGCGACGGCCGGGACGAGGGAGCTCGGGCCCAGGGGCCTTACGCGAGGTCGAAGCGGTCGAGGTCCATGACCTTGGCCCAGGCGGCCACGAAGTCACGGACGAACTTGGCTTGCCCGTCCGCGCTCGCGTAGACCTCGGCGATGGCCCTCAGCTGGGAGTTGGAACCGAACACGAGGTCCACCGCAGTGGCTGTCCACCTCGGCTCGCCGCTCCCACGGTCGCGGCCCTCGTACACCCCTTCGAGGGTAGGCGACACCTTCCATTCGGTCCTCATGTCCAAGAGGTTGACGAAGAAGTCGTTGGTGAGGGCCCCCGGTCGATGGGTGAGCACCCCGTGGGGGGACTGCCTGAAGTTGGCGCCCAGGGCACGCAGGCCGCCGACCAGTACGGTCATCTCGGGGGCAGTCAGCGTCAGCAGGTTGGCCCGCTCCACCAGCAGGTGCTCCGGGGGCACCTTCAGGCCGGCTTGGACGTAGTTGCGGAAACCGTCGAACCTGGGTTCCAGCACGGCGAAGGACTCCACGTCGGTCTGGTCCTGGCGGGCGTCGGTCCGGCCGGGGGAGAAGGGCACCTGCACTGGGTGACCGGCTTGAGCGGCGGCTTGCTCGACCGCTGCGCACCCGCCCAGGACGACCAGGTCGGCCAGGGACACCCTCTTGCCATCGGGCTGCGAAGCGTTGAACTCCTGCTGGACGGCTTCGAGGACGCCCAGGACCTTGGCCAGCTTGGGCGGCTCGTTGACCTCCCAGTCCTTTTGGGGGGCAAGCCGGATGCGAGCGCCGTTCGCCCCCCCGCGCTTGTCCGTCCCCCGGAACGTGGCCGCCGATGCCCAAGCCGTCGACACGAGCTCGGCGACGGTCAAGCCCGAGGCAAGGATCTTGGACTTGAGCGAGGCGACCTCGGCGTCCCCGACCAGCTCGTGGCCCACCGGGGGCACGGGGTCCTGCCACAGCTGCGGCTCGGAGGGGACCAGGGGGCCGAGGTAGCGGGAGACCGGGCCCATGTCCCGGTGGGTGAGCTTGAACCACGCCTTGGCGAAGGCTTGGGCGAACTCGTCGGGGTGCTCGTGGAAACGCTTGGCTATCGGAGCGTAGATGGGGTCCACCTTCAGGGCTATGTCCGTGGTGAGCATCATGGGCGCGTGCCTTTTCCCCGGGTCATGGGCGTCGGGCACCGTGCCTTCGGCTGCGGGGCCCTTGGGCTTCCACTGCTTGGCACCGGCCGGGCTGGTGGTCAGCTCCCAGTCGTAGTTGAACAGGTTGTCCAAATAGCCGTTGTCCCATTTCACCGGGTTGTTCGTCCACGCCCCTTCCAGGCCGCTGGTGTAGGTGTCGTCGGCGTTGCCCCGCCCGAAGGTGTTCTTCCACCCCAGGCCTTGTTCTTCGAGGCTGGCGCCTTCGGGCTCGGGCCCTACGTACTTGACCGGGTCGACGGCGCCGTGGGTCTTGCCGAAGGTGTGGCCGCCGGCGATGAGCGCTACCGTCTCCTCGTCGTTCATGGCCATGCGGCGGAAGGTCTCCCGGATGTCCTTGGCTGCCGCCAGCGGGTCGGGGTTGCCGCTCGGCCCTTCGGGGTTGACGTAGATCAGGCCCATCTGGACCGCGCCGAAGGGGTTGGCCAGTTGCTCGTCGTCGTCGTGGCGCTCGTCGCCCAGCCAGGTGCCCTCGGGGCCCCAGAACGCGTCCTCCTCGGGTTCCCAGATGTCCTCCCGGCCACCGCCGAACCCAAATGTCTTGAGGCCCATGGACTCGAGGGCGCAGTTGCCCGCGAATATGATCAGGTCAGCCCAGGACAGCTTGCGCCCGTACTTTTGCTTGACCGGCCAGAGCAACCGGCGGGCCTTGTCCAAGTTGGCGTTGTCCGGCCAGCTGTTGAGCGGGGCGAAGCGCTGGGCGCCCCGGCCGCCGCCCCCGCGGCCGTCCGCGATGCGGTAAGTGCCGGCGCTGTGCCATGCCATGCGGATGAACAACGGCCCGTAGTGGCCATAGTCAGCGGGCCACCAGTCCTGGGAGGTCGTCATCACCTCGAAGATGTCCCGCTTGACTGCCTCCAGGTCGAGGGTCTTGAACTCCTCGGCGTAGTTGAAGTCCTTGCCCATGGGGTTGGACAGGGGGGAGTGCTGGTGGAGGAGCTTCAGGTTGAGCTGCTCGGGCCACCAGTCCCGGATGGACCGGCCTCCGAGCGCGGTGTGCGGTACCGGGCATTTGCCCTCGGTGTCGCTAGTGGCCATGTTGGGACCTCCTGCTGTGCGGTTGTGCGGTTCTGTCTGCCTGTAGTTCATTTCGAGGAAGCGCCACTGGCGCCTCTTGGCCTGGCTGTGGCCGCTGCTTGCCGCGGCCGGCGGCCTCCCCCGGCCCGCTCGGCCGGCCCCGGCCGTGCCCGGCGGCACCCCCCGACACGGCCGGCCGCCCAGAGGCAGTTCCCTGGCTCGCGGTTGGCTGCCCCTGGGCCCTGCGGCCCGCGGCCAGGCCGGTGCTCGCCTGGCAGTCGGGGCAGATCCCCCAGTAGGTCACCTCCGCCTCGTCCAGCAGGTAGCCGTGGAGGTCAGAGGGGGTCAGGCACGGGCGGCGCCCCACGGCACAGTCCACGTCGGCCACCGCCCCGCAACGCCGGCACACCACGTGGTGGTGGTTGTCCCCCGCTCGCAGCTCGTAGAGCGCCGCGCTGCCGGCTGGCTCGATGCGGCGCAGCAGGCCGGCTTCGGCCAAGGTGGACAGCACGTTGTAGACCGCCTGAGCGGAGACCGTCCCCAGGTTGGCCCGGACATAGTTGATGACCGTGCCCGTTTGGGCGTGGGGGTGCTGCTCCAGGGCACCCATGACCGCCAGGCGCACTGCCGTCGCCCGTAGGCCGGCGGCGCGCAGCTGCTGTGCGGGTGCCGGGCGGGAGGCAAGCTCGGCCATAACTGGTGCCATAGGGGCACCTTAGACAAAATCGTATTATGGAGTCAATCCACTAGGAGCCCGGGCCCGGCCCAGTGCACGCCGGACAGGTCGTCCACCACCACGTCTGCCCCGTCGGCCGCCGCCTGCTCGCCCACGCCCACGATGGCCCGGGCACCGGCCGCCCGGGCGGCCTCGATGCCAGCGCGGGAGTCTTCCAGGACGACGGCGCTGGAGGGGGCCAGGCCGAGGCGCCGGGCCGCGGCCTGGTAGCCTTCGGGGTCCGGCTTGCCCAAGGTGACGTCGTCGGCACTGACGAGCACTTCCGGTACCGGCAACCCGGCGGCGCGCAACCGGGCCAGGGCGAGCTCGGTCCGGCCTGAGGTCACCACCGCCCACTTGCCCGCCGGGATGGAGGCGAGCAGTTCCGAGGCGCCCTTGACCGCCCCCACCGTGGCCGCGTCCTCCAGCTCGTAGCGGTCGATGCGGGCCAGCTCCTCGCGCTGGCGGGCAGGGGGCACCAGGCGGGCAACCGTGTCGGCCGAGCGCCGGCCGACCACCGTCCGGCAGACTTCGTCGGGGTCAAGGCCCAGGTCGCGCGCCCACCTGGCCCAGGCTCGGGCCACGCTGGCAGCCGAGTCGACCAGCACCCCGTCACAGTCGAACAGGACCCCTTGGCAGGCGAGCAAGGTCACGGGCGGTCAGGTAGCGGTGCCATGGCTGGCTTAAGAGGTTACCGGGCGGTTGCGGTACCGGCCCACCAGTTCCCGGGCGGCCACCTGCATGCGGGCGGGCGGCAGGCCTCGGGCCAGGAGGGTGAGGTCGTCGAGGACCATGTGGCCGATCTCGTAGAAGGCCTCGGGGATCCCCCCCGCCCGGTGGGCGGAAAGGACCAGGCCTTCGAGGCCTCGGGCCCGCTCGTCGGGGGGGACCGGCTCCTCGGGCCAGACATCGATGGCGGCCAGGAGCCGGCCAGCCTCCACCCGGTCCAGCAGGGCCGGGAAGTCGACCACGGCCGCCCGGCTCACCAGCACCAGCCGGGCACCGGCGGGCAGCAGGTCGAGCTCTTGGGCACCGAGCAGCTTCGTGCTCTGCTCGGTCACGGTGGCGAGCACGAACACGGTGGTGCTGTGGGCGAGCAGTTCAGGCAGCGTGGAAGGCACCACCCCAAGCTCCGCCAGGGCCCGGTCGGGTAGCCACGGGTCGTAGGCCCGGACAGTGGCCCGGAAGGGCGCCAGCAAAGGCAGCAGCGCCCGGCCCAGGTTGCCAAGGCCGATCAAGCCGACCCGAGCGTTGCGCAGCAGGACGGCATCGCTGTTGCCGGCGCCGGCATAGCGCTCGCGCCTGGCCCGGAACGCCCGGTCCTCCCTGGTGATGCCCCTGGCCAGGTCGAGGGCAAGGCCCAGGGAGTACTCGGCCACGGCCTCCGCATAGGCGGGGCCGCAGCCCAGCACGTAGATGCCCCTTTGGAAACACGCTGGGTAGTCCACGTTGGGGTAGAAGTTGCCCTCCACGTTGAGCAGGGCGCGCAGGCGCAGGGCCCGGCTCAGGCGCTCGGCCGGCAGGTCGGGCTGGCCAACGATAGCGAAGGCATCCGCGATCACCTCGTCCAGGGCCTCCGGCTTGCCTTCCAGGTCGACCACCTCGAAACGGCGCCCCAGCTCTTCACGGGTGGCGGGGGTGAAGATCCGCTCCGAGCGTTGGGGTTCAGGGGTGAGCACCACCCTGAGCGGGCGCCCGCCCTCCGTCATGGCGCCACCAGGGTGTTGTCCGGGTTGCCAGGCCCAAAGTGCTTCAGCATGACCAGTGGTTCGGTGGCGCTGGTGTTGGCTACCCGTACCCCCGCCCGGGCGGCCGGCTCGGAGACGAAGAACTCGTCCGAAGTGAGCTGGCCAAAACGCACAAGGGTGGGGGACTCGACCGCCCAGGGGCCCAACCAACCCCTTCCCTGCACCACTATGCACCCGTAACAGGCGCTGTCCCGCACGGTGACCTGCTGCTGGGGCAGCACCGTCAGTTCCTTGGCACTGAAGGCCGGGGAACGGTACACGACCCAGCGTTCCTGGCAGCCCGGGGGGGTGGAGGGGACGACGACTGGAGGCGAGAACCGAGAACGGAAGAAGTCGGGGTCGGTGTTCTTGTCCCAGTCCAGCAGGGAAACTATGAAGTCCAGGTCCCCCCGGTGCTCCGGAGGGACGTCCTTCCACAGCAGGTCCTGGGAGACCGACCGGCAACTGGTCCAGCTCTCGCACATGGCGAACACGTCGGAGGCAGCCTGGGGCTCGTAGGTGCAGACGCTGGCCGGTGCGTGCAGCACACCGGCCGGCATGTCCCAGCCCGTGCCCAGGCGTAGCCGGTAAGCCTGGGAGAGCTCCGTCACGCGGTTGTCGCCCTGGGAGCCAAACCCGGCAAGCCTTTCCTTGAACTGCTCTTTTGTCGTCCCGGGGGCCAAGCCAAAGAACGACACCGGGGTGGTGCCCAGGTGGTTGTTCATCTGAGGGGGGAAGTAGTAGGCCTCGGGCTTGCCCTTTCGGCCCACGAGCCGTGCCTTTTCGTCCGTGTGGTGGACATGGAAGGGCAGCGGGCCCTCGTTGTCGAAGAACTTGCTGTACATGGGCCAGCTGCCGTGCTCCGACCAGAGCCGTTCGCCAATGAGGTCGGCCCCGAGATGGGCCACGACCTCGTCGAAGGGCAAGCCTTCAGCGTTGGGCCCCACTACGAAGCTCAGGCCTTCGTCGGGCCCGGTGAGGGGGCCGTTGTCTGCCCGGATGGCCGATGACAGCCACCTCTCGTCGATCCCGCCGCGCGCCCCGCCCAAGGCAAAGTAATCGTCAGGGTGCAGCTTCAAGCGCCGGCCCGGGACGCAGAACTCTCGTGGCACCCAGGTCGGGGCCAGCCTCAGGATCCCTTGGCCCTGCTCCAGCGCCGCCTCGACCGACGACGGCTTGGTCGAGCGGGTCAGGCCCCCCATGAGGGCCGGCTGAGCAGAGCTCGGACCGGGCCCATGGCCGGCGGCGGTCATTTGACGAACTCGCTGCCGCGCGCTTGGAGGCCAGCCAGGACGAGCACGGTGGCGACGAAGATGTACTCGTAGTTGGAAGACAGGCCGACCAGCACGATGATGTCGTTGATCACCCCGATGACGAGGGCCCCGATCGCGGCTCCCACGACCGTGCCACGCCCGCCCGTGAAGGGGATGCCCCCCAGGATCACACCGGCTATGGCTTGCAACGACATGCCCGAGCCCGAAGTGGGGTAGATCGATGCCTGCCAGGCGGACATCATGACGCCGCCCAAGGCGGCCAGGGACCCCGATATGACAAAGGCCATCACCTTTAGGTCCCGCGTGCGCAGGCCCACGGCCTTGCCTGCCTGCTCGTTGGACCCAACCGCTTTCACCCACAGCCCCACGGGGGTGTAGCTGAGCGCCAGCTGGGCTACGACCACGACGCCCAGCATGATGAACACCAGGTTCGAGACCCCAAAGGTCGTGTTGGCGATCCCGCCGAAGGTGAAGGTCACGTGGCTGCCTTCGCTGGGGGCTATGTAGTTGCCGGCGTTGAACAGGAGCGCTATGCCGAGCAACCCCCAATAGGTGCCCAAGGTGACGACGAAGGAGGGCACCCTGAGCCGGGTGACGACCAGGCCCACTCCTCCGCCCACGACCATGCCGAAGGCCAGGGCGCACAAAAACCCCTCCCAGCCTGCGAACCCGTGGAACACGACGAGCCAGGCGGCGAGCATGCCCGCGCAGCTCAGCATGCTCTCGACGCCGAGGTCGATCATGCCCATCAGGACCACGTAGGCCTCCCCGCAGGCCAGGACCATGAGGAAGCTCGAGCTGGTCAACAGGGCCTTCAAGTTGGCCAGGGTGAGGAACGAAGGCGAAGCGATAGTGGAGGCGACCACGGCCAGGGCCAAGAAGGCTACCGGCCGCCGCACGCTCCCCGGGTTGCCGGCGAGCAGCCGTCCCAGGCGGCCCCATGAGACGCCCTGCTCGCGGGTGAGAACTGCGCTTACCATCAGGCGCCTCCTCCCGTGCCTCCGTGCCGTAGCTGCCAGCGGGCCTGGGCCAGGTTGCCGCCCGAGGCGGTGGCTGGGGCCTGGCCACCGAACATCAGGTGCACGAGGTCAGAGACGGTGAGGTCCTGGTTGGGCACCACGCAGTGCAACTTGCCCAAGACCAGCACGGCTACCGCGTCGGCTACGGCCAGTATGTCCTCCAAGCGGTGGCTCACGAGGATGACCGTTTTCCCCAGCGCCCGCAGGTCCCGCACCAGCTGGAGGAAATCCTCGACCTTGGCGGCCGAGATCGCCGCCGTCGGCTCGTCCATCAAGATGATGTCCCGGTCGAACAGGATGGCCCGGCCGATGGCGACGATCTGCTGTTCGCCACCCGAAAGGTTGCCCAGGATGTCGCCCGGGCGGATCTTGGAGTTCAGCCTCTCGAGCACCTCCCCGGCGCGCCGGCGCATGCTCCGGCGGTCGGAGACGAAGCCGAAGATGCGCAGCTCCTCGCCGAGGAACATGTTCTCCCACACGGTGAGGTCGCGTGCCAGCTGCAGCTGCTGGTAGATCATCTCGATCCGCAGCTTGTTGCGCGACTCGCGAGGCGAGGTGATCGAGACTGGCTTGCCCTTGTAAAAGAAGCTGCCTTCGTCCGCCCGGTGGTAGCCGGTGAGCACTGAGAGCAGCGTCGACTTGCCGGCGCCGTTGTCACCTATGAGCCCGATGACCTCTTGAGGGTAAAAGTCGAGGCTGACGTTGTCGACCGCCTTGACCGGGCCAAAGTGCTTCGACACCCCCCGCACGGAGAGCAACGCGCCCGGGCTGGGCTCCGGCCCCGACGGCTCGGGCGAGGCCCGCTGGCCGGTGCGCTCACCTGGGGGGCCACTGTCAGCCGCAGCGCTGTTGCCTGCCTGCCCAACCGAGCTGCCGGCCGGTGGCCCGTCGGCGCCCTGGTGCCGAGGCCCGGCCACGCTGCTGGCCGGTGGCCCGAGCGCCTGGCTTGGTTCAGCTGTGGACATGTGCTTCCTCCCGGCCAGGGGGCCCCGACGCGTACCTGGGGCCCCCCAGCTCGGCCGCTCGGTAGTTCAGCTCTTGAAGGACTGGGACTTGCCGTAGGGCAGGGGAGGGACCACCGCTGGCGTCCCCCACGCCCCCACGGACGCCAGGTTAGCCTTCGTGACCACGACCATGGGCACCAAGATGTTGTGCCCGCTGAACTTGGCCGGTGGCTTCACCTTGTACAGCAGGTAGTTGGCCATTGCCTCTACCGCCCAGGCCGCCTCCAGGTAGGGGGCATGGGTCACGGTGTTGAGCTGCCAGCCGTTGCCGATGGCCGTCAGGCTCTCGGGCTGGGCATCGGCCCCGGTGACCAGCACTTTGCCAGGGGGGATGCCGTGGTCCTTCAGGGCTGTCTCCACGCCCAGGGCCATGGCGTCGTTGCCGCAGATGACCAGCTGGATGTTCGTCGTCTTTGCCAGTTCGGCGGACATCACGCTCTGGGCGGTGTTCGTGGCGAAGTTGGCCGAAGTGTTGAGGACGATCTTCACTGAGCCGTTTTTCTCCAGCGGCTTGAGGACGCCCAAGGCCCCCTGCCAGCGGTCGATCGCGGTGCTCGCCCCGAGGGTGCCCTCCAGGAGCACCACGTTCCACGGCTTGGGCACTTTGTGGGCAGCCAGGTAGGACAGCGCCTGCTGGGTCATTTCCCGCCCGAGCACGAAGTCGTTGTCGCCGATGAAGGCGATGCGGGCGGACGGCGCGGTTATGTCACGGTCGATGGTGATGATCGGGACGCCGGCAGCCGCCGCCTTTTGGGCCGCGGCGGTGACGGACTCCTCGATCGTGTTCAATATGATCCCCTGGACGCCGGCAGCCACCGCCGTGGCGATGTCGCTCGACTCGGTGGGACCGGAGTTGTTGGCGTTGATTATGTTGATCTTCAAGCTGGGGTACAGCTTGGCGGCCGCCCGCACCCCTTGGGCCATGGGCGCGAAGTAGGGGTAGGTGTACCCATCGAAGATGAAGTCGACTTTGAACGTCTTGCCGGCGGCTTGGGCACCGGGGACGGCCGTGGCCATCATGGCGATGGTCACTGCCGCCGTCGCAATACTGAGCTTGGCTCTTTTCATGGAGCTCCTCCTCTCGTCCCGCTGAGCGGGCCTGTCAGTTCCGTGTGCTTGGTGTTGCTGGTCGTCTGGTCCCTCGGTTCGGTCCCTGCAGCATGAGCACGTGCTCCTTTAGGGCCTGGTCGGTAGCCAGCGAGGTTCGGGGCCGTGCCTGCCCGGGGCGGCCGTCAGGCAGGCGCCGGACGGCCCGGCCCGCACCTCCGGCCCACCGAAGGGCCCTCGGACGGCTGGTCTCTTGGAAATCGTTATCCCAAAGACGATACCATACACATGCGCTGCGGGCCGCGCAACGCGTCGTTTGGGGGAGGTGAGCGTCACTGGCCCGGGGAGCGGAGACGAACAGGGCCCGGCCGGTGACCATACGGCAGGTGGCGACGACGGCCGGGCTGTCGCCGGCGACGGTCTCGCGCGCGCTGTCTGGGAGCCGGCGGGTTGCCCCGGAGCTGCAGGCACGGGCGCTGGCTGCAGCCGAGCAGCTCGGCTACCGGGCCAACCGGGTGGCCCGCGCGTTGCGTACCCGCTCTACAGGGACGGTCGGGATGGTGGTGCCGAACATAGCCAACCCCTTCTTCCCGGTGATCATCCAGGCGGTCGAAAAACAACTGCGGGCCCAAGGCACCCAGCTGCTGCTGTGCGACTCGGGCGATGACGTCCGCCAGGAGGCGGAGCTGGTGCACAGCCTGCTGGAGCACCGCATCGATGGCATCTTGGTCAGCCCCTGCGACCGGGTGAGCAGCCGCACCACGGTGCGCTTGGCGGCCAGCCAGGTACCGGTGGTGCAGATCGACCGGCGAGCTGGCTCGGAGGTGGCCTTCGTCGGGGTCGACCAGGACCGGGCCATGGCCGAGGTCGTGGAGCACTTGGCCCGCCAGGGTTGCCGCCGGTTTGCTTATGTCGCCTCGTCGTCGAGGGCCTCGACCGCGGCGGAACGGTCGCGGGGCTACCGCCGAGCGGTGCAGCGCTTCGCTAACGGGTCCCACGACCGCCTCTACGCGGGGGACTTCTCCATGGAGTGGGGCCGGGAAGCAGCTAGGCGCCTGCTGGCCGAGCGCGACCTGCCCGACGCCGTGGTGTGCGCCAACGACTTGGTAGCCCTGGGGGTGCTTGACGTGCTGCGCTCCCACGGGGTGGACGTCCCTGGGGACGTGCTTCTCACCGGCTTCGACGACACGGAGGTGGCGGCGGTGACCTGGCCGCCGCTGACCAGCGTGCGCCAACCCCTAGAGGAGGTGGGCCGCCGGGCGGTGGAGCTGCTCCGCACCGTACCTGACCGGGCTGACGGCGGCCCCGTGCGGGCCACGTTGTTCCGGGCCGAGCTGGTGGTGCGGCGGTCGACCCAGCCTGGGGCCCGGCCCGGCGAAAGCTGGCCCCCAGCTGGCCCCAGGGGCCAAGCCGGGCCCCAGGAGGCCAGCCGGGCGGCAGGGAGCTAGCCTGGCCCGAGCGGGCTAGCCGGGCCCGCCCTTCTGCAGGGCTGGCTGGCCTGCTCCCGGGCTGTCCACCTCGAACGCCCGCCGGTCGGCCAGGAACGGGTAGGCCTGGCGCACCTCGCTCACCCGGCCCCGGGAGACCTCGACGAGCAGCACCTCTTCTTGCTGGCCGGCTTCCGCCAGCACCTCGCCGAACGGCCCCACAGCGATGGTGCCCCCCGCGTAGTCGATGCCGCCCCCACTGCCGACGCGGTTGGTGGCCAGGACGTAGGCCTGGTTCTCCACGGCCCGGGCCACGGCCAGGGCCCGGAAATGGCCCTGGCGGGCAGCAGGCCAGTTCGCCACCACTACGTAACAGTCGGTCCGCTCGGCCACGGCCCAGAACGCGTCGGCGAAGCGGAGGTCGTAGCAGACGAACGGGGTGATGGCAACGCCCTGCCACTCAAAGGTGGTGACAGTTTGCCCGGGGCCGTAGCTGGCGGCCTCGCCCCCGAAGCTGAAGGGGTGCACCTTGTCGTAGCCGACGGTTCGCCCATCGGGCAAAGCGCACACGAACCGGTTGACCGGCCGGCCAGCCCCAGACGGCCGCACGGGCAGCGAACCGCAGACTGCCACCTGGGCCTGGCTCGCCATGTCCACCAGGAACCTGCTCCCCGTGCCCTGGGCGCCTGGCTCGGCCACTTTGTCGGTGGCCATGGAGAACCCGGTGGCGAACATCTCGGTCAGCACCACTAGCTGGGCCCCCTGGGCCGCGGCCGACCTCACCAGGGGGGCCAGGTGCTCACAGGTGGCGCGGGCGTCCTCGTAGGCGACATCGTGCTGGACGAGGGCCACCTTCATGGGCGGCTTCCCCCGCCGCGCAGACGCCCCAGGCGCTCCACTGCCTCTTCTATCGACGATCGGCGCTTGCAGAACGCGAAGCGCACCAGGTGCCGGCCGGCTTCGGGGTCGGCGTAGAACGCCGGGCAGGGCACGGCGACGACACCGCAGCGGTAGGGCAGTTGCAGGCAGAAGCCGACGGCGTCCTCGTCGGTCACCTCGGATATGTCCACGGTGAGGAAATAGGTGCCCTCCGCGCCACGGACGGGGAACCCGGCACCAGCGAGGCCCTCGGCCAGCAGGTCCCGGTTGCTGGCCAGCTCCTCCACCAAAGGCGAGACGAGCTGATGGGTGGCTCTGAGCCCGGCGGCAGCGGCGCGCTGCAGCGGCGCCGGCGTGACGTAGGTGAGGAACTGCTTGGCCGCCCGTACCCCGGCCAGCAGCTCCGGCGGGGCGCAGGCCCAGCCCACCTTCCAGCCCGTGACCGAAAAGGACTTGCCGGCCGAGGAGATGGTGACAGTCCGCTCGCGCATCCCGTCGAGCGTGGCGACCGGGACATGGCGCCGGCCGTCGAACACGAGGTGCTCGTAGACCTCGTCGGTGACCACGATGAGGTCGTGGCGCCGGCAGACGTCTGCTACTTCTTTCAGCTCGTCCTCGGTCAGCACCTTGCCGGTCGGGTTGTGGGGAGAGTTGAGCAGGAGCAGCCGGGAGCGGTCTGTGACCGCGGCTTCGAGCTCCCCGGGGGGCAGCACCCAGCGCTCGCCGTCGTAGCGCAGGGGCACCGGGGCCCGCACTGCCCCGGCCATGGCCACCACCGCTGCGTAGGAATCGTAGGAGGGGTCGAGCATCAGCACTTCGTCGCCGGGTTCGCACAGCCCGAGCACGGCGGAAGCTACCGCTTCGGTGGCGCCCGCGGTGACCAGCACCTCATGGCTCGGGTCGTAGCTGAGGCCGTACTCGGCTTGCTGGTGCAGGGCCACCGCCTCCAGCAGTTCGCGCACGCCCACCCCGGGCGGGTACTGGTTGTCGCCCTCCTCGATGGCGGCCACGGCCACCTGGCGCAGCAGTTCGGGGCCGGGCCCTTCGGGGAAACCCTGGCCCAGGTTGACCGAGCCCGTCTCCAGCGCCAGGGCCGTCATCTGGGCGAAGATCGTCGTCCCGAAGGGGGCCAGGCGCGAGCAGGTCCGGGGCCGAGCCGGCGCTGACGCGGTGGCCACCTGGCCAGGGGTGGGCATGAGCCGGCCCAAGGCGGCCCCAGCTGTGTGCTTGGCCGCCTGGCCCGAGCTCGCCATAGGCAACGAGGATAGGTCAGCCGCGGCTGGCAGGCGGGGCTGGGCCAGGTGGGCGCGCGCCGGCCAGGCGCTCCCATAGGGCGCGAGCTACCGCCAGGTCTTCGAACGCGGCGCCGACGGACTTGAACAGGGTCAGGTCCCGTCCGGGCTGGGCCGGCCTAGCCCCCTGGGCCAGCTCGAACAGGTCGGCGGCGACGTCCGTGGGCGAGAAGGCGCCTTCACCCATGGCCAGCACGAGGTCGCCGGCTTCCGCCAAGGCTGCAGCACGGTCTTCGACGACCACCTGGCTGCGGCGCACGCAGGTGCTGTCGACCTCCCGCCGGTCCGGGTGGTAGGAGCCGATGGCTATGACCAGCGTGCCCGGGCGGAGGTCTCGCCCGTCGAAGAGGGGCACCCCGCTCGACGTGCAACAGCACACGATGCCCGCCTGGGCCACTTCGGCCGGGCTGGCGGGGCGGGCCACCAACCCGAGGCGCTCGGCCATGGCTATGAGCCTGCTTGCCCCGGTGCCCTGCCGGGCCAGGACCAGCACTTGTTCGAGCGAGCGCACCGCAGCGAGGGCTGCCAGGTGGGCCCGGGCCTGCGCCCCGGTGCCGAACAGTGCCAAGGTGGTTGCCTCGCTCGGTGCCAGGGTGCCGACGACCCATGCCGACACCGCGGCCGTGCGCAGCTCGGTCAGCGCTCCAGCGTCAAAGGCGGCCAGCGGGGCCAGGCTACGGGCGTCGAACAGCACGTAGAGCCCCTGTGCCGGGGGGCGGGGTGGTCCCCCGCCGGCTGCCCCACTAAAGGCCCCACTTCCTGGCCGCTCACCACCTGCCCCACCACCTGCCTCGCCACCTCCAGCTCGGCTGGCCTCACGGTTGGCCCCGTTACCGGCTCGGCTACCGGCCCGGGGCGCGTCGGCTGGCTTGGGGAGGGCCAGCACCTTGACACCGGCCAGCTCGGCCTCATCGGCGGGCATGACCAGGAGCTCTCCCTGGCCGAAGGGCACCGACGTCCGGGCCACCTGGCGCCTGGGCCCGGCTCGGAGGGCGCAGCCGATGGCGGCGCGTGCCTCAGCTGGCCCGAGCGTGGCCTCGAGCTGCTCCCGGTCGACCCAGATGAGGCTCATCGGCCCTGCGGGGAGCCGGGGGCCGGCCTGGCCCGCCGAGCCCGTGGCGGGAGCACGGGTACAGGGCTCACTTGCCGCCTGGCTGATGGGCGTTGCCCCCCCAGATGTCCCCGACCGTGAAGCCGGCCGGGAAGGGGTCCTCGGGGTCCAGCACGTAGCGGGCGTGGCCGGTGACCCAGGCGGTACCGCTGATGGTCGGGACCACCGCAGAGCGGCCCGCGACCTGCGTCTCGGCTACCAGCCGACCGGTGAACACCGTGCCCAGGATGCCCTGGTTGCGGAAGGGTTGCCCCAGGGGCAGCTCGCCCCGGGCGTGCAGGACGGCCATCCGGGCGCAGGTTGCCGTCCCACAGGGGGAGCGGTCGAGGGCGCCGGTCCAGGTGGCGGGCCGGGACCAGTCGAGGACGCCGGTCGACACCACAACCGCGTTGCGCTGGTCCGCCCCGGGTCCCCGGGGCGGGCCGGTGAGGCAAGCGATGGTGGGGCCGACGACCTCGGGACGGTGGGGATGGGCCTGGGGGACTTGTTCCCGGGCGGCCGCCTTGATGCACTCCCCGATGCGCACTATGTCGCGCCCTTCGTCGGGGCTGAGGCCCAGGCCGAGGGCAGTGGCGTCCGCCAGCACGTAGGTCATCCCGCCATAGGCGAGGTCCACGGTGACCGTCCCGAGGCCAGGGACTTCCACGTGCGCCCCCAGCTGCATGGCGAACGAGGGGACGTTCTCGAAGGTCACCCGGCGCGCCTTGCCGTCCCGGACCTCCACCTCGACCTGGACCAGGCCAGCCGGGGTGTCCAGGGAGAACCGGGTCAGCGGCTCTTGCACCTCGACCATGCCCATTTCCACGAGCACAGTGGCTACGCACATGGTGTTGCTACCGGACATGGGCGGGTACTCGGCCTGCTCCATGATGACGAAGCCGGCGGCGGCAGCCGGGTCGGCCGGTGGGAGCAGGAGGTTGCAGTTGGCCGCCGGGTAGCCCCGTGGCTCGCGCAGCATGAGCTGGCGGAAGTCGTCGTGGTAGGTGGCCAGGTGGGCCATCTTGTCGAACATGGTTGCCCCGGGCACGTCGGTGACGCCGCCCACGATGACCCGGCCAGGTTCACCGCCGGCATGGGCGTCTACTGCCACTAGCTCGGCACCCGGCGAAGGGCAGCTCCCAGGGAGGCAGGGCTCGGAGCTGCTCATCTACCGGCCACCCAAACCTACGGCCATTAGCCAGGTGCCTTCCTGCCGCCGCCGGGAGAAGCTCAGTCCGGCTGGTCCAAGCCAGCCACCCGCAGCCACAGCCCGTGGCGCCTCCCGGGCCAGGTCAACAGCAGGTGGGTGACGTCTTCGGGTGCGTTGGCCCAAGCCACCGGTCTGACCGACCAACGCGTCATCGCGGTTGCCAGCACCGCCACGTCGCCAGCCACCAGGCCTTTCACCACGACCGTGGTGCCATCGGCGAAGCGGAGACGGGCGCTGCGGGCCGCTGGGCCGGCCTCCACCGCGCGCGCCGGGACCCCTCGCTCCACGAGGGGGGCCAGCCGGCGCACCAACCGCAGGGCCAGCTCCGGGCTGCCCGCCTCGGCGCTGGCCAGTGCCTCGTCAAGGCCGGCACCATCGGCCGTGCTGGCCGCGGCGCACGTAGCCCGGGAGGCGGCGCGAGCTTGGGCCGACCACCTGGCACGCGCCCGGAGGCTGGCCATCGCTTGGCCCGGCTTACCCCTGTTGGAGGGCACACCCTCATTCTTGCTCACCGAGGCCGGGCCCTTCTCGCCGTTGTCAGCGCAGCCGGTTGTCGTCCCAGCCGGTTTTGTCGCCCCAGCCGGTTGTCGGCCCAGCCGGCGCCCGTTGCCACCTGGCAACCGCCTTTCAGGCGGTGATGGCTTGGTACACCAGCTCGCTCAGCATGGAGTCGAAGGGCTGGGCCTTGAACGGCGTGAGCTGGGTCAGCAGCATGAACGTGAGCTCATAGCCGGGGTCGACGACGAAGTAGGTGTTGGCCCCGCCGGACCAGCCAAAGGCCCTCGCCGACGGCCCCTGGGGTATTGGGGCAGGCCGGGTGCCCACGCCCAGGCCATAGCCCCGCCACAGGGGGGCGGGGATGGGCCCCAGGTGGAGAGATGCCTGAGGGGGCATGTGGTCTTGGGTCATGTAGGCAACGGTCTGCTCCGAGAGCAAGCGGCGTCCTTGGAAGGTGCCCCCCTGGCGCAGCATCTCGGCGAAGCGCAGGTAGTCGGCAGCCGAAGAGACCAGGCCGGCCCCGCCGGACAGGAAAGCCGGCCTTTGGGTGCCCTCTCGCTCGCCTTGGCTGTCGCGCACCAGGGCCGAAGCCCTCGGGTTGAAGACGTAGGGAACGGCCAGGCGGGCCCGCTCACCCACCCCCACCTGGAAAGCCGTCTCCTGCATCCCCAGGGGCACAAAAATGCGGGCCGCGAAGAACTGGTCCAAGGGGAGGCCGGAGGCGACCTCCACCACTCGGCCCAGGACATCGCTCGCCACCGAGTAGTTCCATGCCTGCCCGGGCTCGAACAGCAAGGGCACGGTGGCCCAGGCGTCGCACCACCCAGCCAGGTCGGTGCCGGCAGGGACAGCCCTTTCGGCTCGCCTGAACAATGCCCCTGCGACGGGCCCGCCCGTCCAGCCGTACATCAGGCCGCCGGTGTGAGTGAGCAGGTGCCAGACGAGGAGGGGCTTCCCGGCGGGGGCGGTCTCAGGCCGGGAGGCGGTGCCTCCCGTCAGCACCCGCAGGTCGGCGAACGAGGCTATGAACTGGCTGACCGGGGCCCTCAGGTCCAAGAGGCCTTGTTCGTAGCAGATGAGAGCGGCGACCGCCGTGACCGGCTTGGTCATGGAGTGCACACGGAACAAGCTGCCCGGCCCCACCGGGGGGCCGTCAGAGGCCAGGGGGTCGTAGCTTTGCAGGTAGGCGACCTTGCCAGCCCGGCTGACCAGGACCAGCCAGCCTGGCATGAGGCCACGGTCAGCCAGGGCTCGGAACCGGGTGCCGACCCGGGCCAGCCGGTCAGGGGCCAGCCCTACTTCTGAGGCATCGACCTCTACTTGGAGCACGGTCCTGCTTGGAGCACCGCTCTAGCCGGGGCCCAGCTGCCCTGCTCTGGCCACGGCGGCCCTACCTGGCGCCCCGCTGCCCGGTTCGCCCCGCCCTGCTCCAAGCACGCCGGCCAACCTACCGGTTGGCGGCCGACCAGGCGTTGAGGAACCAGCTGGACGACCAGCGCTTGTCTTCTCCTACCCCGGTCACTATCTCGATGCCGAGCTCGCGGCATACTTCCCATTCGGGGATGGTCTCCGCCCCCACCCGGTCGCCGCCTTTGGTGAAGACATGGGGCCGGAGGCGCCGTAGCGCCTCCCGGACCGTCTGGTCGCCTTCGATCTCGAAGGGCACCACGAAGTCCACGCCTCGGATAGCCGAGATCACCAGGCAGCGGGTCTCCAGGTCTTGGAACGGCCGTCCCTTCTTGGCGGTGAGGAAAGCGTCCCCGTTCACCACCACCACCACCACGTCCCCGTAGCGGCGGGACTCCTGGATGGAGCTGATGTGGCCGGGGTGGACCGGGTCGTAGCCGCCGGAGGTGACCACGATGCGACCCGACGGGCGGTCTTCTTGGAACTCCTCGAAACTGACTATCGGTGCACCGAGCGTCTTCATCGGCCAATCATGGCATACGGGCCGCCGCCCTGCTCGGGTCGAGGGTGCCCCTGGCCGTTTGGGGCCTCCTACAGGCCGAGCACCTGGCGAAGACCTCGGCCCAAGTCGTCCAGGAGCGTTGCCGGCAGGCGGCCGACTGGGCCTTGGAGGTCGGCCAAGTAGACCCCGCCGCGCTCGGTCACCAGGGGCCGGCCCCACGCCGGAGCACCCTGCGGCCAGCGTCGAGGGCCGAGCGGGCAGGCTCGTCGGCGTTCGCCAGCTCGGCGTGCCTAGGTCATAGCCGCCCGGACCTCCCTCATGGCCCGCCGGCTGGTGAAGATGGCCGACCTGGCCCGCACGCTGCTGGCAGTCGGGACGTAGACATCCGTCCTCACCGGGGGCCGGGAGGCCTGATGGACGATGCCCTGCGCCCCCGGGTGGGCACGGCGAACATGTGTGCGATAGGGTTGGCATGGTGAAGGGGCAGGGGGGCCCAAGAGCCGGTCTGGGAATCGCCCGTGAAAGGCTGCCTAGATCAACTGATTTGGATGTAAGATCTTTTCAGGTGGTGACGATGGGTGACCAACCTGGTAACGACTTTGGCCAAGCCCGGGGTGAGAGCCCCGAGGTGGGAGGGTGCCGAGGGGGCCAGTCAGACCTGGGAGAGGTCGTCAGCGTCTCCCGAGCCCTGGGGCATCCGCTTCGGGCCCGCTTGGTCGCGTTGTTGTGCTCAGCGCCTCGTGGCGGTGCTTACGTCTACGAGCTCGTTTCGCACCTACAACGCGCCCAGCCTACGGTGAGCCATCACCTGAAGGTGCTGGCGCGAGCCGGTGTAGTCAGGTGCGAACCGCGCGGCACTTGGGGATGGTACCAAGTGGTGCCCGAGGTGCTCGCGAAGTTGAGCCAACAGTTATTGGCCCTTATCGCCACCCCGGTCAACCCCGCGGCAGCGGGATAACGCCTGGGCAAGCGCTCGCTGTCGTAGTCACAAAACGCTGTCTCACTTGCACGAAAGGAGGTGAAGACGGTGAGCACCAGGTACTTGACGAACCTGGCGGTGGCCCTTTTAGGGGGTTTCGTCGTAGTGGAGAGCCTGACCTTCAGCCACCCCGCTGAACGTTGGGTCGCTTTCGCCGTGGCGATCGTCATCGCCGGGATATCGGTACTCGCCCAGCTTGACCACAACAGGGGCTTGGTGCAGCGAGCCCTGGACGGGGTCATCGTGGCAGTAGCTGGCACTGCGATGGCTGTTTCTGTCGTCTACACAGGCACAGCACCGCAATGGACGGACTTTGCCTTGGCCCTGGGGCTGGTCGGCACTGCGGTCAGCGGCATGACGCTGAACGAGGTGGAGTCCTGGAGGGTCGAGCACGGGTTGGCCGAGCTGCGGCCCTTTCTTCGCACGCCTCGTCTCCGGGCTCACCCGGCACCTGCCCAAGAGGCGTCGGCGTCTCGTGCTGCCTCCTGAGGCCTGAGCACGACAAGCAACCGCCAACAAACCTGCACGGTTATTTTGCCGTGTATCGTAACCCAAAAAAGGCCAGAGGGCCACACGGTCCCTCTGGCCCTTTTTGCCTTTTGCCCTTGTGCCATGAGCCTCTGCCCATCGAGCTGGGCTGCCACGGTGAGGAGGGGCTCGGCTCTGCACCGTAGCTCCCAGGCACCGTCTCGGCACGGCACCGAAAAGGCACCTAAAAGCCGACATTGCTCGGAGATGCCAAGAGCTCCCCGGAACTCGCGAGGCCCCATGAAGTTGCAGGCCGACCCAACGGCGGCTGTCGGCGAGCTGTGCAGGGTCACCCGTCCGGGAGGCCGAGGGGTACGCCCTGGGAGCAATCGGCCGGTTGGCACCTCGCGCCGGGGGTTTCCAGGTCTTGACCATTGCCATCAGCGGGAGGTAACGATGGAAGTGAGCTGCCAGTTCGCCCTCTATCCCTTGGGTGTGGAGCGCCTCGGGCCCCAGGTCGACAAGGCCTTGGCTGCAGTATCTGCGCATGGGCTCCAAGTCCAGCCTGGGCCCATGGCCACATTGGTCAGTGGCCCGCTCGACGACGTCTTCGCCGCCCTTGCCGACGCGTTCCGCTCCGCAGCAGCGACTGGGGTCGTGCTCGTCGCCACCGTGTCTAATGCCTGCCCGGTAGCTTGAGCCGGCCCTACAGGTAGTAAGCTGCTGCAGCGCTCGGCCGCAGGTCCTCGGCGGCGATCAAACGAGCCGAAGCCTGCTGAAGGCAGTAGCAAGCACTGGCACAGTGGCAACGGCTGCCATGAGCCAAAGTGCGGAGCGGTCCCCGAGCGCCCCGGCGAAGAAGCCCCGCCCACCAAGGAGCCGCGTGGAAGTAACGCACGCCTATCTGTAGTTACACAGCTGCAGAGCGTCGCTTGCGGGGTGGCCGGACCGTTTAGTCCTAAAACAAGCGCACAGAGCCATAGACAGCCTGCGGGGCTTTCCGGAGGCGGTGAGAGGCAGTGACGTGACCCCCTGATACGGGCCCACCCCGGATGAGAGCCCGATGCCCCAAGATTGGGGCAAGGAGGCACATCCAGATGAAGCGACGCCACCACAGCCCCGAACAGGCTGTCCGCAAGGTGACCGAGGGCCAGGAAATGCTGGCGAAGGCAGGACGGTCGACGAAGTGGCCAAGTACCTCGAAGTCACCCCTGCTACCTGGTACCGCTGGGTGAACCAGTACGGGGGATGAAGGCCGACGACGCCAAGAGACTGAAGGAGCTGGAGAAGGAGGACCAGCGCCTGAAAAGGATCGTGGCCGACCAGGCCCTCGACATCGACATGTTGAAAGAGGTGGCCGAGGGAAGGTACTGGCCCCGGAGCGCCGGCGCAGGGCCGTAGTGCACCTGCAAAGCCGCTTCGGGGTCTCCGAACGCCGGGCGTGCAAGCTCGTCGGCCAGGCCCGCTCCACCCAGCGCCGGGCGCCGGCGGCCCCTGACGACCAAGAGCGGCGCCTGCGGGCCTGGCTGCGGGCGTTCTCTGCCCGTCCCCCGCGCTGGGGCTCCCGCAAAGCAGCCGCCTGTGCCCGCAAGGCTGGCTTCGTGGCCAACCGCAAGCGAGTGCAGCGCCTGTGGCGCGAAGAAGGCCCCCTGGTCCCCTGCAAGCGGCGCAAACGCGCCCCGCTCGGCACCGGCGTGCCGGTTGGCGCCTTCTGCCCCGTGAGGCCCGACGTCGTCTGGGCCCTCGACTTCCAGTACGACCAGACCGACGACGCGAAGAACCTGAAGCTGTTGGACATCATCGACGAGCTCACCCGGGAGTGCCTGGCCATCGTCGCCGCTCGGTCCATCAACGCCGACAAGGTGGTGGCCACGCTCGAGGCGCTGGCGACCAAGAGAGGAGCACCGAAGTACCTGAGGATGGACAATGGCCCCGAGCTCGTCGCTCACGCCCTGGCCGACTGGTGCCGCTTCAACGGCTCCGGCAGCATCTTCATCGACCCCGGCTGCCCCTGGCAGAACCCCTGGTGCGAGAGCTTCAACGGCCGGCTCCGGGGCGAGCTTTTGAACACCTGCCAGTTCTCTTCGGTCCTCGAGGCTCAGGTCCTCCTGGACGACTGGCGTACCGAGTACAACTACGATCGGCCCCACAGCGCTCTTGGCATGCTCAGCCCCATCGAGTTCGCCAAGGCCTGGACCGATAAGTTCAACCAGACCAAGCTCTCATAGTGGGTGGGCCCGTTAATGGGGACCCATCAGCAGCTAAATGTCCGTTTCGATCGGGGCCGGAGCCGCTCCGTGGCCGAAATGGCTGCCGTATTGTGGTTCTCAAGGGTGATGAGCCAGTTTTCGGGCAGGCTAACGCCGAACTGTCCAGGACAGCACGGTTACGGAGGCTCGCTAGAGGGCGTCTAGGAGGCGGAAGAACGCCCCGAGCCAGGGGTTCCAGGCGAGCACCCGCCAGCGGACCTGGCGGGCACCTTTCAGGACCTGACAGGCGATCTCGATGAAGGCCTGGAGGAAGGTGCGGAACTCCATCGTGAGCAGCCGTCGGCGCTGCTCGTTGTGCTGTGCCCCCCAGCGGGGCGAGACAGGCAGCAGTAGGGCGCACCAGGCCTTCAGGCTCCAGGCGAGCGCGGCCATGGTCATGTACGCCCAGTTGGCATTGAGCGTGTTGACCGGGGCGTGGAGCGCACGGACGCCGCCTTTCAGCTGGGCGTTCAGGTTCTCCTGGTCGCAGCGCTCCCGCGCCTCGGCGACCACCTGGCCGGGCGTCATCTCCCAGTCGTTGGTTATGTAGAAAAAATAGCGGTGGTCGCGGAACAGCACGAGCTCACCCCGCTCGACCGAGAGGTCTTTACGTAGCGCCACCACCCGGTAGGCCTTGTTGCAGCTGCCCGGCTTGTAGCCGAGCTCGGTGACGTCCTCCCCGACGGTGTGGAGCACCTTGTAGCCACGCTCTCTCACGATGGCGCCCTTCACGTTGGCCGGCTTGGTGCGAGGCTTGGTCCTAAGCGCCCGCTCTGCCCGTCGCTCGAGCTCGTGGTAGAGCTCTGGGGTTCCCCCGGTTGAGTGGTCACTCGATTTATGCCGCTTGGGCGGCCTGCCAGTAATTGCTATCGTACTCGGCGGGGGTCATATAGTCAAGCGTAGAATGCAATCGAGTGCGGTTATAGTAGAT
>Ga0209061_1001446_pt1 | contig 39616 bp, 35 predicted proteins | sample Coa_R1_10_FD_187157 | JGI IMG/M metagenome (GOLD analysis project Ga0209061, IMG submission 187157) | Surface soil microbial communities from Centralia Pennsylvania, which are recovering from an underground coalmine fire - Coalmine... | ecosystem: Environmental > Terrestrial > Soil >... | reverse complement strand
CCAGAGGCGAGATCTGCCAGTAATCCCAGTGAGCAGCATCTTCCCTGCCTCGCGGAAGATGGTTAGCTCGGGTGGAAAAGGGGAATCTTGAAGGGACAAAATCAATTCCACATAATTGCCATGCAGGGCCGCTCTATTGAAGTGGTCAACGTCACAGAGAACCCGATTGAGGATATCATTGCGGATTTTGTGAGCATTTTGTACAGTTTTTGCGCGAAACTCTACGGGCAATGTCGAGCGAAACGCAAGACAGAGAAGATCGTAAAAGAGTTAAACGTTAAAGAAGAGCAGAAGAAGTCACAAGAAGCAGGTGAAGAACGTGCAGCTAGTTGAGCAACATTGCATCAATCGAGACGACCCGCGCTACAGCGTGATCGATGCAGCGGCGTTCAAGTCAAAGAACCTCTACAATGCTGCACTCTATGAGATGCGGCAAGCGTTTATCCGTTCCGGCATCCATCTCTCCTACCAGGAGATGGATAAACGCTTGCAGCCGCATGAAGCCTACAAAGCTCTTCCGGCAAAGGTCGCACAACACGTCCTCAAGCAAGTGACTGATGCGTGGAAAGCATTCAGGGAAGCGAAAGCGTCCTATGAAGAAGACCCGTCCAGGTTCACCGGACGCCCGAAACTGCCTAAGTACAAGCACAAAACGGAAGGGCGCAACATCCTTATTTACACCCTACAAGCTCTTCAGGGAGGCCAGAGCAAAAAGGGCATACAGGGGAGTATCAAACCATCGGGACTGCCCATTGAGATAAAGACTCAACAGAAGCAGATCAATCAAGTTCGTATCATCCCCCGCAACGGCTATTACGTGGTAGAAATCGTCTACACTGAAGCCCCCGTCCAGGCGCAAGTAGACCCCTCATTCTGTGTTGCCATTGATCTTGGTGTCACTAATTTAGCGGCGATAACTTCAAACCGTGTAGGCTTCGTGCCTCGACTGGTTAACGGTCGGAAGCTAAAGAGCATCAATCAGTGGTACAACAAGCGTATGAAAGAGTTGAAACTGTGCCTTCCCAAAGAAGACCGTGAACGCGTCACAAAGCAAATGGAGCGCATTACCAATCATCGAAACCGGCAAATCAACCACTACCTGCACGCTGCAAGTCGAGCCATTATTGACTTTCTGGTAAAAGAGGGAGTGGGTACAATTATTGTGGGGAAAAATCCGTTCTGGAAGCAGGAAGCGGATATGGGCCGAAGGAACAATCAGAACTTTGTCCAGATACCGCACGCATGTTTCATTGACATGTTGACGTACAAAGCCGAGTTAGTCGGCGTCAAAGTCGAGGTACAAGAGGAAAGCTACACGTCAAAAGCGAGCTTTCTTGATCTTGACCCAATTCCTACCTACAAGCCACATGATGAGACAGTGCATACATTCAGTGGGGAGCGATTTGGACGGAGAAACCGTTTGTATCGTGCGAAAGATGGAAAGATCATCTGTGCGGATGTGAACGGTTCCTACAATATCTTACGTAAAAGTAAGCCTGATGCGTTTGCGCTTGTAGACGCAAAGGGAATAGCGGCCTATGTAGTTCAGCCTGCACGGTTAGCAATAACCGTGTAAATCAAACAAAAGATGTGGCTTCCACGGATATCCACATTTTTTGGAACTATGCAGGTGTAACCAGAAGGGGGATGTTCCGAAAAGCCTTCCAGGTGTTCTCATCGTCTTTTCATCTTTCCCTGCTATCCTCAGCGTTGGACAGGCGCAAACCGCACAGGAGAACAGCGGTCGTAAGAGGCCAGATAAGGCAATCATCCCTCTCTGCTGCGTGATCTTTTCAACACGCGTCTGCTGTGATGATACTTCTCTCGACCGTTAGCGCACCTGGTTTGAGTCGTCTCACCGTTACCTCATGAGGAGAAAGACACTATGCATCCATTACGCTTACGGCCTCTCGGCACTCCTGGTTCCAATGCTTTTGAGCAACCAACCCGGCCCTCACCCATCCTCCCTCCGATCTTGATAAAGGTTCCCGAGATCACGGTGTCCTTCTGGATCGTCAAATTGCTCTCGACAGCGATGGGCGAGGCAACCTCGGACTTTCTCGTTTTCCAGATCAATCCCTACGTCGCGGTCGTTCTGGGATGTCTTGGCCTGGTGGGAGCTTTGCTGCTGCAACTCCTGGTCCGTCGCTATATCCCCTGGGTCTACTGGCTGGCGGTCGTCATGGTGGCCGTCTTTGGCACGATGGCTGCCGATGTCGCGCATGTGGTCCTGGGCATCCCGTATGTCGTCTCGACGGCCGGCTTTGCCGCTGCACTGGCCTGCATCTTCATAATCTGGCACAGGAGCGAGAAAACCCTGTCCATCCATAGTATTTCCCGTGGCCGCCGCGAGTGCTTCTACTGGGCGACAGTCATGGCGACGTTCGCGCTTGGAACGGCGGCGGGCGATCTGACCGCGGCAACCCTCGGGCTGGGGTACTTTGCCTCGATTGTGCTCTTTGGCGTCCTGTTCGCGCTCCCGGGCCTGGCTTTCTGGCTGTTTGGCCTGAACGAGATTATGGCCTTCTGGTTCGCCTATATCGTGACGCGACCTCTGGGAGCCTCGATTGCCGACTGGCTGGGCAAGCCGTATCTGGGCGGCCTGGGGCTGGGTGATGCAAGAATATCCCTGGTTCTGACGGTCCTGATTATCGTCCTGGTCGGCTACCTGACCGTCACGCGCAAGGAGAGCAAAGAGGCGCGACGCTAGCTTGCTTGCCATACCCTGGCAGAGGGCGTTTGAAGCGCGCCTGTTGAGCCTGCTTTGATGCGGTTGGATGGACGGCTAAACTGAACATCCATTCAAGACTTGCCTCTGACTGCTCAATATGTGCTACTGCTGGCGCTCGAACTCGCCAGCGTGCTACCCCGTGTGTTCGCGGGGGAGGGCTATTATACCACATCCGTTTCAAAAGTGAGTAGTTCTGGGGACACCCCGGGCCCCGCCAGGAGGGCCGCCGCCCTCCTGGCGGGGCCCGCTGTGGGCACTCTTCAACCGGATTGGCTATTACAGAGTTGTGATACGTTTGTGAGATGGATACGGTTTCCGTGATGCTTCTGTGAGCCTTCCTCGGGTATACTAGAACCAGTCACCGATGGAGAACAAGAGCCGCCGATGATGAAATTGTAGAATCAGGGACAACGATGGCAGAAGAACACAACAGAGACGCCAGAGCTGCTCCACAGAAGCTGGAAGCGTCCCCGGCTCCCCCGGAGCTTACCAGCGCGTTGCTTGATCTGGCCCGCCTGGCAAAGCTAGCCGGAGCTGTGAGAACAGAGCAGGGCGTCCACAACATTGCGAGTGCCTTACTCACCCACCTGCTTTCCCTCTGCGCGGCACAACGTGGCGCCGTGTTGCTGGTGAGCGCACAGCCAGCTTCTCTCACCGCCCTGGCGCCAGAGGCCCAGGGAGCGACCAGGGCGTTGCGTCTCGTTGCCCGTCAGGGCATGCCCGAGCACGAAGTGTTCGCACTGGCTCCGCTGCTTCCATCCCTGCCCTCCGATCTGTCAACGATTCAGGGAGGCTCGGAAGTCTCCTGCTGGCTGCTCTACCACTGCTCCCTTGAGGGTGCGGCTCGCGATCAGCGGGCACAGGATCACCAGGCAGCAGTGTCAGAGCCGGGCGAACCAGCGATGCAGGCGTACCTGCTGCTGGGATGGGATGGCATGGAAGGCGAGCCATGTACTGCGTCCCTGGAGCGGAGCCGCACGATTTTGTCCAGGCTTTCCGATGCCATTGAAGCTGTGCTCAGCAGCATGCAACTCGCCGTGCGCCTTGAAGAACTAGAAACAAAAGGAGGGGCCTCGATGCGTGACCGAGATTCGCTCTCATCAGACCTGCTGGCCGTGGTGAGTCATGAATTGCGCAGCCCTCTTACCGCTATCAAGGGATACGCGAGCACGCTTCTGCGCCATGGCGCGCGCCTCGCGCGCGAGGAGCGCGCCCAGTTCCTGCTCGCCATCAGTGAGGCCAGTGACCAGCTCGACCGATTGGTCGGACGCATGCTCGAACTGGCCGAGCTTGAGAACGGTTCTATGACCTTTGCCCCCGTCCCGGTGGACCCGGTGCGGCTGGCCGAGGCGGCCCTGCTCTCCATCCAGCAGCGTGTGGCCCGGCAAGCGCCAGATCTGTTCACCTTCCAGCTCCGTCTGGAGACCCCGGAAGGAAAGGAGGCGACGAGCATTCCCTTCATCGAAGCTGATCCTCGCCTGCTGCGTGAGGCACTGGACACGCTGCTGGACAACGCGGTAAAGTATTCGCCAGAGGGTGGAGTGATTACGGTATTCCTGCGCCCGACAACAGATGAGCGGATCACGCCGGGTGAAGCGATCCCTTCTGTGGGCCGACTTCCTGGGCCATCTGAGCGTCATCAGCCGGCGCCCATGCTGGAAATCGGTGTGCGTGACCAGGGCATCGGCATCCCTGCGGCTCATATCACGCGCGTCTTTGAGCGCTTCTATCAGGTGGATCGAGGTCTGACGCGGGGAGTTAGCGGAGCCGGTCTGGGACTGACGATCTGTGAGCTGATTGTGGAACGCCATCGCGGCAGGATCTGGGTGGAGAGCCGTCCGGGGGAGGGCAGCACGTTCCACCTGGTGATACCGGTCCTGCAACGCTCCACGGAAGCGCAGGAACCTCTGGTTGTCTAGCAAAGGGAAGGATGAATGAGCATGCCTGGAAAAAAACCAACGATTCTGGTCGCCGATGATGATCCGCAACTGCTCCGACTGGAAACGCGCAATCTGGAACTGGAGGGCTATGCGGTGCGTTCGGCCAGTGATGGGGAGCAAGCGCTCCAGCAGATTGAGCAGCAGGTACCTGACCTGGTGCTCTTAGATGTGATGATGCCCAAACTGGATGGCTTTACGGTCTGCCAGCGCGTGCGCACCTTTTCGGCCGTGCCGATTATTATGGTCACGGCGCGCGGTCAGGATCAGGAGAAGGTGCGGGGCCTGGATCTGGGCGCCGATGATTACCTGACCAAGCCCTTCAATGTGGAGGAACTACTGGCGCGGGTGCGTGCTGTCTTACGCCGTGCGCACCTCGGCGCAAACAACTCGGCAGCCGGCATGCAGGCACAGGTCAGCCTCGGAGAACTCACCATTGACTACGCCCAGCATCTGGTCACAAAAAACGGTGTGGAGGTGCCCCTGACACCGACCGAATATCGGCTGCTGGCGTACCTGGCACAGAATGCCGGGCGCATCGTGACGCAGGACCGGCTTCTCGAAGAGGTCTGGGGAGCGGAATATGTGGGGGAGAGCCATATGCTCCAGGTCAATATCAATCGCTTGCGCAGAAAGCTGGAGGCCGATCCCGTCCATCCTCGCTACGTTCAGACGAAGGTGGGAGTCGGCTACTTCCTGGCTGTTCATCCTGATTCTCCTGCTGGAAAGTCATAAAAAACTGAAGCCCTGCGCCGGATCGGGGTAGATAGAGCATCTCACAAAAAGCGGTGGGCTTCCTCGCTGGTAAAGCGCACCACCGTCTCGCGGCTCTCGACCATCTGTCCGCGCATGCGCCAGCGTGCGAGGGGGAGACCCGGCATGCTCCCATCGCCGCTGCGCGACATGTCGACCCCATTTGTCTCCAGGAGGACGCATGAAGATCGCCCTTCCCGGCGGCTATCAGGAGGCCGCCAGAATGATCGACTGCTTTGAGGAGCCTGGTGGGCAGCAGGTCATCTGCGGTCACGAGGTCTTCTCGACCTCCTGCTTTACGATTGTTCTCGCGTCATAGTAAGCCTACCCAGGGCATATCGCCCGCTTTGATGCCGGCTCCGACTGGCTCAGGCTGCTCCTGCTCGATCCCCGGCCGCACAATGAGAAGAGGAAGATGCGTCGCGCCCAGCACGCGCTCGGTGATGCTGCCCAGTGCCCAACGTCGGAGGCCGCTGCGCCCATGCGTCGCCATAGCAATGGCGGCATACGCTTTTTCGCCGGTGGGGCCATCCGGCTCCCCCATGTAGATGATCCCTCCCGCGATATCGGTATCAACGATGATTGAAGTTGTGAGTTGCATAGAGGCCGGCATCGACTCGCGAAGCTGCTTTTTCAACGCTTGCAGGTAGGTGTGCGCCGCCAGCTTCTTCTCGGCGATCACAGCACGCTCGTAATCAATGTAGGCCCCGCCGCGAAATCTTCCGCTCACAGGGGGAACTGTGATGACACGCAGCAGACAGACCTCGCCCGGGACGATCCACGAGAAGGCTGCGGCCAACTGGATCGCTGGCTCAATGGCAGCCTCAGCCAGAGCAGAGCCATCCAGCGGAACAAGCACGCGCGGCGGCTGATCCAGGGTTAATGGAGTGCCGTCGGCGCGCAGAACCAGAACGGGTACAGAACTATGTCGCGCGACTTTCTGAGCGACGCTCCCCAGCACCCAGCGTCTGACCCCGGTATAGCCGTGGCTGCTCATTACGACCAGATCAGCCCGAAAGGTTCGCTCTGCGGTGAGGATCGCCGGTGCTACTGCCTCGGCTATCGCTTGCGTCTCGACGGGCACTCCCGCCAGCAGTGGCAAGTTTGCTGTCTGCTGGAGATACGCGCTCATCTCCTTGAGCACGCCTTGCTCCTCTCCCCAGCCGTAGCTACTGGCCGGGACAAAGTAGACGCCATATTCGACCGGCGTGGGCACAACGCCAAAGAGCAGAAGAGAGCCGCCGGCGGCTCTGGCTATCTGGGCGGCCACCGGCAAGGCTCGCTCGGCAAGCTCTGATCCATCCAGCGGGACAAGAATCCGTTTAAACATGATGACTGTTTCCTTTCTCTAACCGGCCAGTATCGCCGGTCACACTGCCAGTGAATGCTTTCATGTGAAGCATTCGCCTGATCTGCTTTTACCGAGAGCATACGATGGCGCTCTCACATTTCCGTCACGCTTTGTCTCCTGCACCGCACAAAACGCTCACAGGGGTGGCTCCCTGTTGTCCAACAATCATGGAAGTGATACATGTACTCCAGGCAGCGTGACGAACCTGTACCCGAGGAAATAAAATTTGCTGATACCAGTTCTTATTTTTTACATCTGGCATACGACAGAGTATACTGAAGAGGTGTGAGAGGAGCTTTTCATAGGTTTAACATCGCGTTGCTCTATCATGACCAGGGTAAGGATGTCCAGGCCGAACGGCTCTATCAGCGCACCCTGACCTTTTTGAGCGGACGGTAGGACCGAACCACTCCCTGGTAGGAATGACGACGAGCAATCTGGCAAAGCTCTACAATGACCAGAGAAGTGGCCTCATTGCTGGAGTACTACACGGTTCTGTTTGCCGCGACAGAGCGAGAGGCCGAAGCGGCGCGGCTGCGAGCACGCGCCGAAGAGATCCGCACGAACTATGCCCGGCGGAACCAGTTACCAGAGGAAGGGACCGGCTCAAACCGTTCTTAATTTACCCTGTGCTGCGCTCCGTCAATGAAGCTGACCGCACTTTCACCACAAGAGAAAGCGAAGAGGGATTATTTGTCGCCGAACACGTGGGCTTTCAGCCATGCGTTGCGGAACGCGCCCCGGGGATCGAGCCGCTCCACCAGGCGAACGAAGTCGGCATGGCGCCTGTAGAGCGGAGCGATTGCAGCCGCGTCCGCATGGAAGACCTTGCCCCAGTGCGGGCGTGCTGCGAATGGCGTCAGGGCGTCCTCAATCTGGTCGACCATCTCCCGGACCGCATCTGGCTCGCGCTTGAATGTGAAGTGGATGGCGACGGAATCTTCCTCGCAGGCTGTGCTCATCCATAACCGATCCGCGGCCACGCGGCGAATCTCGGATACCCACAGGATCGGTTGGAGCCTGTCCGCGAGGGTGCGCAGGGCTTCTAAGGCCCCTATGGCGTGCCGGCGCGGAATGAGATATTCCGACTGGATTTCTTCGCCGCTGCTCGGTGTGTAGCCCATGCGGAAATGCGGCAGGCGGTCTGACCAGAGGCCGGGCCGGCCCAACTGCGGTGTGCAGGGAGTGGGATCGAGTCCGACAATCGGGTGCCGGTCAACCGTTGCCGCAACCGCGCCGAAGAGGTCATCCCCAACCTGGTCGGGTTGATCCATCCGGCTCTTGATCCATACCTGATCGTTCGTCTCGCCCCAGCGGGTGAAAATACTGACGCTGTAGCCGCAGGAAGTAATCTCGTCAAAGTGGTCGTAGAGTGCCTTCCATCCGAGACCTTCGAATACCCGCTGCTTCACCTGATAGATAGGCTGCACGTCCAGGGTGATCCGCGTGACCGCGCCGAGTGCGCCAAGTCCGACCACCAGTCCATCGAAGTCGGGATCGCCTCTGGATGCCCTGACGATCTCTCCACTGGAGGTCACGATCTCCAGCCCGGCAACCGCTGTGGCGAGGTTGCCGCAGGTGACGCCCGAGCCATGCGTCGCCGTCGCCACGGCCCCCGCGACGGAGATGTGGGGAAGCGAGGCGAGGTTGTGCAGAGCCACGCCCTCATCGTTCAATGCCCTGACCAGATCGCCGTACTTCATACCTCCACTGAAGGAGGCCGTTTGTGCTTCGTGGTCGACAACCAGCTCTGCGGGCAGGTTTTCGAGCGAGATTAGCTCCGAGGCGTCGGCAATGTCGTTGAACGAGTGCCGCGAACCCAGTACGTGCACGCTGGTCGCGCCGGCGATGATCTCCTGTACCTGTTCAATCGTCGCTGGCTGGTGCAGCCTCTTCGCCTGGTACGTATAATTGCCGGCCCAGTTTCTTCCAGGAACATGAATCTCAGCCAGAACTTTCCTCCTTCTGCTGTTTCAGGATAGGCGTGTCCCTCTGATGGCGTTGGCAGAGTTGCGCAATTGCTGAAAGCATACAGGATAGGGCTTGCGCCTGTCAAATCTCCTTGACGTGGGACCGTTCCCATCTGGCGTGCTCCAGGTCTGCATGCGCTCCGCTTAAGGAGCGCATGTGGGATCTTCATGTGTCACAAAAGAAGCCCCCTCCCTGTCTTCATTAGCGTCAAAGCTCAGTGAACTGAAACGCAAGAGATATATGGAGGCAGAAATGGAAAAGCAATCGATATCTCCAGATGTGATTATCGTTGGAGGTGGCCTGGCTGGCCTGGGCGCAGCATCTTACCTGGCGCGCGCTGGCCGTCGGGTAATCCTCTTTGAGAAATCGACGCGCCTGGGAGGACGCGCGGCCAGCCAGAACTACGACGGCTACGACTTCAACCGGGGCATTCATGCCCTCTATACGGGAGGGGCAGCCTCCGAGGTCTTACAGGAACTGGGTGTAACCTACCATTATGGTATTCCGAAAGACACCTTTTTCCTGCACCGGGGCCAGCTTTATCCCAATATAACGGGCCTGTCCTCGTTATTGACGAATCGTTTGCTCACCGTTGGTGACAAAATAGAACTCGCGCGTTTCTTCAGCGCGCTGCCCCGGCTCAATGCGCGGAACCTGGCCCACGTAAGCGTGCAGGAGTGGCTGGATGGCAGGATCAAACGTCCCCGCGTTCGCCAGATCCTGAATTCGACTGCCTGTGTCCTGGTCTATAGCACGGCCTTAGATCTGGTCAGCGCGGAGGTTCTTGTCACCAAGTTGCAGCTTGCCCTCAAGCATCCGGTCCACTACGTCGCGGGCGGCTGGCAGACTTTGATTGAGGGATTGCGGAGCGTCGCGCAACAGGCCGGGGCGCGCATCGTTACCGGCAGTCGCGTCGATTCTGTTGCTTACCAGGAAGGCCGCGTCCAGGGTGTCCGCCTGAGTGACGGAAGCTGGCTGAGCGCCGCGAATGTGATCCTGGCGATCACCCCGCAGGAAGCAGTGAAACTGGTAGATGAAGGGGCCTATGAGCCTCTGCGCAAGATCGTCGAACCGCTTGTTCCGGCGCGTGTCGCCTGCCTGGATGTCGCCCTGCGCCGCCTGCCAGATCCCCGCTATCCAGTAGTGCAGGACCTGGATCGCCCGCGCTTCATGTCGGCGCAGTCGGTTTACACGCGTGTCACACCGGAGGGCGGAGCGCTAATCTCGACCTTTAAGCAACTTGATCCACGGCATTCAGGCGATCCCAGGCTGGATGAGCGTGACCTGGAAGATCTGCTCGACGCCGCGCAGCCGGGCTGGCGCGATGTTCTGGTGAAACGTGTCTTTCTGCCACATATCGAGGCCATCGGTATGCTGCCCACGGCCAGTGGTGGTGGCTATGCCGGGCGACCGGGGCCGCTGGTGCCGGGTATCGCCAATCTCTACCTTGCCGGCGATTGGATCGGTGCGGGCTTCCTTTCCGATGCCAGCCTCGGCAGCGCTCGCCAGGTTGCTCATCTGATCCTTCAGAAGAGCGAAGCCGCCAGAAGTTCTGAGGTTGCGGTAAGCTTATAAACATGCGCCTGACGTGGGTGATGGACGCTTGCCTCAAACAGTTCGAGCGAGAAAAAGAGAGGAGAGCCAGCAATGTTTGTCGTGATCTATACCCCTGTTGAGGTCCTGCAACAGGTGGCGGTGGGCCTGACCGATGCCCAGGTGGCAGAACGCCTGGTCATCAGTGTACGCACCGTCAACAGGCACCTCACTTCCATTTACAACAAACTGGGGGTCAACTCGCGGGCGGCTGCCACACGCTTTGCGGTTGAACACCATCTGGTCTGAGCCGTCTCTCCTTCCTTTCCGCCGGACGATGGCTGTTCCTGCTTCGTCACACCTCTCTCTGTGAGAACGACATAATATCAAATTCGTTTAAGTAGTGAGAAAGTGTCCGAGGCTCAGTGCTCTCCCCGGGTGCGGCGGAGCCGCAGGCGCTCGCCGCACCCGGGGCCGGCAATCAGATACATTCTGATAAATCAGGGATCCCCTTTGACTTTCGCTCCACCGGATCTGATATACCAGGCTATGGGGACACTCCCTCATTGCAGAAAAAAAATACGTAGTCAAATACGTAGTTTCACCCATACATGACAGGACCATAGCAGGTAAACTTGTCGTCATGAAGTGTGTTGTGTGACCTGTTGTCCTGGTGAAAAAACCGGGTGAGCGATTGAGAAGAAATGCCTGCGACTTGATCCGGTATTTCTGCAAGAGGATATCCATGAGCATGATAAACAATGGCCTGTCGTACTGGCAGGCGGAAAGCGAGGAGATCGACCTCCTCGACCTCACTATGAGCGATCTTCTGGATCAACGCGCTGAAGAATGTCCCTCGCAAGAGGCGATTGTCTATTCCTGTTACCCTGAATTTGGAGATGCGCTGAACATTCGCTGGACCTATCAGGATTACCGGGATCGCGCCAACGCAGTTGCTAAAGGGCTGCTGGCGCTGGGCCTGCGAAAAGGCGATCACATCGCGATCCTTGCGGCCAATGTGCCTGACTGGCCGCTGCTGATGATGGCGGCGGCGAAGGTGGGGCTGCTGCTGGTAACGATCAACCCGGTTCTGCGTGCGGCTGAGATTGAATATATTCTCAGGCAAGGAGATGTGCGCGCGCTGTTCTTCATGGCGCGGGTGCGCGACTATGACCACCTGGCTGCCATTCGCGCGCTGACCACACCTGGCAGCAAACATGGTGAGGTGACGAGCGTGCGTTTCCCTCTGCTGCGCTATGTGAGCCTGCTTGGGATGCCGCCGGCTGGCCTGGTGGAGCAGGAGGGCTGGCGTCCAACACTGCTGAGTGAGGTGGTCGCTGCTGGCGCTCAGTTGAGCGATACAGCATTGGCGGAGCGGCAAGCCGCGGTCAGTCCGTCTGATCCCGCTGTTCTCATCTATACCTCCGGCACCACGGGCTTTCCGAAGGGCGCTCTCCTCACCCATTATGGCCTCGTGAACAACGCGGTAGTCTATACGAAGCGTCTGAAACCTTTTGTACAGCGGGAGGGACTGCCCTTGCAGGAACTGCGGACACATTCCTGGTTCCCATTCTTTCATGTGGCAGGCATCGTCACCGGGTTGCTCAGCCCTCTCTATATGGGCAGCACCACCTATCCCTTGCTGGCCTTTGATCCTGTCAAAGCGATGCAGATCATCAGCCGCGAACACTGCCTGATCGCGATCGGCGTTTCAACCATGATCCAGGCCCTGCTCGCGCATCCCGATATTGCTCATTATGACCTCTCTTCACTCAGAATGGTGGGATCAGGCGGCGCTCCCGTGCCCCTTATCCTGATGGAGCGGGTGAAGACGCGACTGGGAACGGATATCGGCATCTGTTTTGGGCAGACAGAGGGCAGTTGCTGCATCACCATGACGTTAGCGGATGATCCGTTTGAGTTGAAGGCGGCGACTGTTGGCAAAGCGCTGCCCCATATTGAGATCAAAATCACCGACCCGGCAACCGGCGAGATCGTGCCGGTTGGTGAGCGCGGCGAACTGTGCTATCGCGGCTTCCTGGTCATGGCCGGTTATTACAGGATGCCCGAGAAGACCGGCGAGACTATTGATACCGATGGCTGGGCGCATTCGGGCGACCTGGCGACAATGAACGCGCAGGGCTACCTCAACATCGTAGGCCGGCTCAAAGATATGGTCATTCGTGGGGGCGAAAACCTCTTTCCGGTTGAAATCGAGGAATTCCTCATTCGTCATCCCAAAGTGGCCCAGGTGCAGGTGCTGGGTGTCCCTGATGCCTACTTTGGCGAGGAACTGCTTGCGGTGGTGATCCCCAGGGCAGGTGAGCAATTGAGCGAGGAGGAGTTGCGCACGTACTGCCAGGGCCAGATCAGTCATCAGAAGATTCCGCGCTACTTCCAGTTTGTGGAGAGCTATCCACTGACGGCAAGCGGCAAGGTGCAGAAGTTCGTGCTGCGTGAACAGGCGATCAAAGCGCTGGGCCTGGAGAATGTGGCGAAGATCAAAACAGCATAAGGAGAGCTTTCATGATGCATTTACACGGGGCATCGCTCGCGCCCAGAGAAGCCGCTCTGACAGCATTCCGGCAGCAGTATCCTGCCTTTGATGCCACTCAATCCATTGATACCCTGCGCGCCACCGAGTATGCTCGCCTGGATGCTCAGCAGCACGTCTATCTGGACTACACCGGTGGGGGACTCTATGCCGAATGTCAGGTGCGTGCACATGTGGATCTGCTCGCTCGCCATGTTTTCGGCAATCCCCATTCCACCAACCCTGCCTCACAGGCTATGACTCATCTGGTGGAGCGCGCTCGCCGGTGTGTGCTCAACTACTTCCATGCCTCGCCCGATGAATATAGCGTGATCTTCACACCCAACGCCAGCGGCGCCCTCAAGCTGGTGGGTGAGTCCTATCCCTTTGCCCCGGGTGGGCGCTACCTGCTCACGTTCGATAACCATAATTCGGTGAACGGCATCCGCGAATTTGCTCAGACGAAGGGCGCGTCTATCCACTATGTGCCCCTTGAGCCGCCTGATCTGCGTGTCAACGAGTCATACCTGTACCGCTCGCTTGCGCAGGCTCGCCCGGGGCGGCCATCTCTGTTCGCGTACCCGGCCCAGTCCAACGTCACCGGGGTGCAGCACCCGCTCGACTGGATCGCTCACGCGCAACAGCGGGGCTGGGATGTCCTGGTGGACTGCGCCGCCTTTGCCCCTACCAATCGCCTCGATCTCTCACGATGGCACCCGGATTTCGTCCCCCTTTCCTTCTATAAAATGTTCGGGTATCCGACGGGGGTGGGATGCTTGCTGGCGTGCAAGTCCGCGCTTGCCAGGCTGCGCCGTCCCTGGTTTGCCGGAGGGACGATCACGCTTTCCTCGGTCCTGGCCGCCGATGCCCCCGGCTCTGGCTTTTACCTGACGCCTGGTGAAGCGGGCTTTGAAGATGGGACCGTCAATTATCTCATGCTGCCAGCAGTGGAAATCGGGCTGAGATATCTCGAAGCCATTGGCATCGAGACCATTCACGAACGCGTCAGGTGTCTGACCGGCTGGCTCTTAGAACACCTGCTGGCCCTGCGCCACAGCAACGGGCAGCCCGTGGTGCGCATCTATGGCCCGATAACCACAGAGAAGCGCGGGGGAACCATTGCCTTCAATTTCTGTGATTCCTCCGGTGCGATCCTGGATTGTTATCGGAGCCAGGAGGAGGCAAACCGGTGGGGGATCTCGATGCGTAGCGGCTGTTTTTGCAATCCCGGCGTGCGCGAGATGGCGCTGGGCCTGGCGCGTGAGGATCTGGCCCCGGTCTTTCGCCACAAAGAGCGTATGACCTATGAGCAATTTCTCCATTTCATCGATGATAAGAAGCAAGGGGCGCTGCGCGTTTCGGTTGGGTTGGCGACAAATTTCTCCGATGTCTACCACTTCCTGCAATTTGCCCACAGCTATGTTTGCTAGCCTGAAAACCCTGGTCAAAAGGACAAGGCATTTCCTCCAGGAAGATGCTAACCTTGAACCGAAGGGAAGAAGATAAGCACTCAGCAGTAAATCAGGAGTGGTGATATGAAAACATTATACATTGCGACCAGCAAAGCTTTAGCCATCGCACGCCAGCACAATGGGGCATGGGTTGTTGAACCCCGGCTGACCGGCCTGGCTACCCAATGCCTGGCTGTTGATCCTGGCTATCCGCAGGAGGTCTATTGCGGTACCTTCGATCAGGGATTGTGGCGCAGCCGTGATGCTGGAAGCACATGGGAAAATGTAGGGAAAGGTATCATTGGTGAGCAGGTCATGTCGGTTGCTATCAGTCCACTGGAGCGCTCCAACGGGCGGAGCGTCGTCTATGCCGGAACAGAGCCGAGCGCCATTTTCCGCTCAGAAGATGGTGGTGCAACCTGGCGTGATCTGGCGACCTTGCGTCAGTTGCCATCCGCGCCCTCCTGGAGTTTTCCGCCCCGTCCCTATACCAGCCATGTTCGCTGGCTGACTCCCGATCCACTCGTCCCCGGGCGGATCTATGCCGCCATTGAAGCCGGTGCGCTGCTTCGCAGCTTCGACGGCGGAGAAACCTGGGAAGATCGCAAACCGGATGGTCCTTTTGATACGCATACCTTAGCCATGCATAAACTTGCGCCTGATCGCCTGTATTCGGCGGCCGGGGATGGCTTTATGCGCGCGGGAAATGGCTTCGTGCAGAGCGATGATGGCGGAAGTACCTGGTATCGGCCAGGCGAAGGTCTCAATCACCATTACCTCTGGAGTGTAGCCGTTGATCCCGCTGATCCTGATACCCTGGTCATATCCGCTGCCCACGGTCCCCAGCAGGCCCATAATCCCATGAGCGCGGAGTCAGCAATTTATCGCCGCAGCCATAAGCGCCCCTGGCAACAGGTGCGAGCCGGTTTGCCCGAGGAAAAGGGATTACTGACCTCTGTATTGACGGCCAATCCTGCTGAAGCGGGCGTCTTTTATGCCGGTAGCAACAAAGGCATTTTCCGGTCCTCCGATGCTGGTGTAAACTGGGAAGAGCTGCCTGTCCGCTGGCCGGACGGGTTCCAGGTGGGACGTGTCCATGCGCTTCTGGTCGTAGAAGAATAGCCTCACTGCTTTTGAAGGGTGAAAGCGCATCCATTGTAGCTCTTCGAAGAGCCTGGTTCCAGAAAGCGGCGGCCATCCCCGGCCGCCTTTCTTCTGTAACGCGTCCTTGACCGCGAACAGGTCGGCGAAATGGATTCTCTCCAGATAGTGTTATTATGGCAGCCGGTGGCCCGGCTCGGAGCGGCCATCGATCAGCCTGGCAAGATCGGCCAGGACCGGGTGACTGATGAGATCCTTGAGGGAGATCCTGCGCTCCAGAATGATCGCCAGCCTCACCGCCGCCAGCGATGTGCCACCCCGGTCAAAGAAATGGTCTTCCCGGCCAATTTCCTCCTGCGGGACGCCGAGTACCTTCGCCCATGCGGCCGCCAGACGGCGCTCGGTCGGTGTACGTGGCGCGTGGTGATCCTCGTCACCGGCGTCGAGTTGTCCGGCGAGCGCCGTCAGCGTCTTCCTGTCGATCTTGCTGTTGGCGGTCAGCGGCAGGCTTTCCTGCCAGTAGAAGGCCGATGGGATCATGTATGAAGGCAGCGACTCACCCAGCAGCTTCCGCAGGATGCCGGCCTCGAGTGGTCGCTGCCCGGAGTAGAAGGCTATCAGGCGCTTGCTCTGGCCGGCCCGCCCGGCGACCACCACCGCGCCGTCGCGGATGCCGGGTATGCGCAGCAAGGTGTTCTCGATCTCGCCAATCTCGATCCTGAAGCCAGCGATCTTGACCTGGGTATCACGGCGCCCGAGAAACTCCAGTTTGCCTTCGGGCAGCCAGCGTCCGTAGTCGCCGCTGCGATAGAGCCGCTGGCCCTCGCGGTGCGGATCGGCCATGAAGGCCAGCCGGGTACGCTCCGGGTCGTTAATGTATCCCCGGCCAACGCAGATCCCGGAGAAGACGATCTCACCGGGGGCGCCGAGCGGCACCGGTGACAGGTGCTCGTCGACGACGTAGACGTGCACGTTGTTGATGGGACGGCCAAGCGGAACCCGCTCCCGGTCCGGCACGCGGTCCATGATCTCGTGGTTGGTGTCATCCGAGGTCTCGGTCAGCCCGTAGGCGTTGACCAGCTTGATGGCGGGGCAGGCCGCGAACCAGCGCTGCGTGAGTTCCTTCTTCAGCGCCTCACCGGTGACTGACACGCACCGCAGTTCTGGCAGCGTGCGGGGATGCTGCTCCAGATAGGACAGCACGACTTCGAGGTACGATGGCACGACCTGGAGCACGGCGACGTGGCCGGCGACGATCCTGTCGACGAACCGCTGAACGTCCAGGATCACCTCCTGCTCGATCAGCAGAGTGCGCCCGCCGACCAGGAGCGCGGCAAGCAGTTGCCACAGCGAAATGTCGAAGCACTGGGGCGCGGTCTGAGCGACCACCTGCCCCGCGCCGATCCGCAAGTCATCGATCTTGGCGAGGATGTGGTTGAGCATGCCCGCGTGCTCACACATCGCGCCTTTTGGTTCTCCGGTAGAGCCAGAGGTGAAGAAGATGTAGGCGAGCTGATCTGGCGCGACGCTGACGCCGAGATCGCTTTCGGCATGGCCTTCCTCGCAGGCTGCATCTATGAAGAGCTTCTGGACGCCGGGCAGCGTGTTGAGGGCCTGATCGAGTGCGGCGCTGCTGCCGGGTTCGGTGAGCACGAGCCTGCACCCGGCGCGGGAGAGCGTGGTCGCGATGCGATCAGAAGGAAAATGCGGCTCGATGGGCAGGTATGCGCCGCCGGCCTTAAGGATCGCCAGGACAGCGGCCATCCAGTCCAGGTTGCGTTCGGTCACTACCGCGACGACGCCTTCGCGGCGCAGCCCGCGCGCCATCAGAGCGCGTCCCAGGCGGTTAGCGCGGGCGTTAAGTTCCCGGTAGGTCCACTGATGGTCGCCATGTATGGCCGCGATGGCGTCCGGGTGGGCCTTTACCCGCTGCTCGAACAGTTCGTGGACCCGGTGATCCGGCAACGCGCGGCGCTGGCCGGCGAGTCCTTCAAGCTGGCAATGAAGCTCCCCGGCGGAGAGCAAACTCTGGCGTGTGTGCCCGGCATCGGGATCGGCTACGATCAGAGCAAGCGCCGTGAGGTGGTAGCCGGCGATCCTGGCGGCGCAGTCCGCGTCAAGTGCCTCGGTTCGGTATCGCAGTCGCAGCACGAACTTGCCGCTGCGCTGCGAGAACTCTATCCCCAGCATGATGTCCCTGGCGAGATCGCCGCTGCCCCCGTTTGGAGCGAGCGTAGTTTCGAACAACGGTCCGGTCAGGCGCAGTTCGCGCCTGAGATCATCGAGGGGAAAGTCTCTGTGCTTCAGTAGTTCTTCCTCGACTCGATGGGTGTTCAACAGCAAGGTCTGCCATGAAGCGCATGCGGTTGTCAGCCGGCATGGCAACGGCCGACCGCTCCCGGCAAGGACGTAGCCGGTCACAACCTCGCGCTCGCCGGACAGCGCGGCGAGCACTCTGGCATGCGCGGCGAGCAGCATCGAGCTGAGCGACACGGCCAGCTCGTCAGCCAGCCGGTGCAGCGCTGCCATGAGATCGCCAGGGATTGTCGCCTCGTGCTCGGCGGTGCCCGTCACCGGGGTAAGAGTCCAGCGCGGAATCGCGGTGAACCCGCCGGCGACGAGCACTCGGTGCCAGAACTCACGATCTGATTCCACCAGTTCTAGTTTTCCCATCGAATCTTTCCTCCACTTTGCGTTCGCCACGGCGCTCCTTGTCGCTGACCATGATGGCAGGTACCGTGGCTGTCGTTGCCGTCCTGGCAGACCTGTGCGTCTGCCATGTGCTGCCCGTCCGGGCAAGTGCGCTCATCGAGATGTTGCCGCTGCCCTTCCTGCGCTTGCAACAGCGCGCGGTGAGCGATCTGTGGCGCGGGAACGGGTTGAGCACGGATGCTGAGCTGATAACTCGTCAGTGCCCTGGCAGGATTCCCGCCCCACCATGCGTGCGGCGCGATCTCCTCGCCTTTCATGAGGAAAGAGTCGGCGGCGAGCACTGCGCCCTCGCCGATGGTCACGCCGTAGTGGACAAAGGCGCCAATCCCCAGGGTGCAACCCGCGCCAAGCGTAGTGTGGTCGGACTTGAAGGTGCCATCCTCCAGCGAGTGACATTGGATCTTGCTCGCGGCGTTGAGCGTGCAGTCGTTCCCGATAGCGGTCAGCGTTCTCTCCGTCAAATAGCAGCCGTCGTCGAAGACCTTGTGGCCGATTCGCACCCCTAGCAGTCGCCAGATCACGTTCTTGAAGGGGGTGCCGTTGAAGAAATTGAGATACGTATCAGGCACCTTCCAGAGACGCTCGTGCCACCAGTAGTAGGGATCGTAGATGGAGCAGAACCGCGGGCGCAGGGTGCTGAACGCCATCATAGCTCGCTCCACAAGGATAAAGTAGGCCGCGCTGAACCCGAGACTGAGCGTCAGGTCCGCAGCGACCGTCACCGATCCGAAGGTATCGTAGAGATCGATGGCGGTGAGGGCAAGCGCAGTGAGAGCGAAGGTATGCAGCCACCGTATGAACAGGAACAGGCCCATAGTGCGAATGTTGTACCGGTTCTTGGCGGCGAGGCGCCTGCGCAGTTCGTTGCCCGTTCGCAGATGGTTGAAGCGGCTATCACGCTCCACTGACCGGGGAATCTCGAAGCATGGCGAGCCAAGCAGGCCCACCCCCTCGCGAACCTCGCCGTCGAGCGGGATCATGACCTTCGTCGCGAGAAGGCAGTTGTCGCCCGTCCGGGCGCCCGGGGGAAAGGCGATATTGTTCCCCAGGAAGTTGTGTGCTCCGATTGACGTTCGGGACACGCGGAAGGACGAGCTTGAGAAGTCGGCGTTGATGATCGACAGCCCATCGCAGACTATCGTGCCGCAGCCGACAGAACTCAGATACGGGTTATCGTGCTGCACCTCTGTACCGAAGTTCGCCCCGGTCTGTTCGATGTGGGAAAGGTCGTATCCGAGGCAGCGCAGATAGTGGACGATGTAGGAACTGTCGCCGAAGAGCCAGGTGAAGAACTTACTGTTGGTAATCGTTGTGATCGTTCGCTGTATAGCGTAGTGGAAGCCGTATAGCGGATAGGTCTTGTCCGGCTTGATGGCAAGATTCAGCAGGCGCGGGACGGTGAATACGAGGGCGAGGCCGAGGACGACGAAGCCGCAGAACAATGCCAGGGAGAGGACCAGCGCGTCGATGTAGAGTTCCGGCGCGGCAATCATAGCGGGGCCGTGCCCCGTCAGCCGGGCCAGCGCGGGCACCAGGGACAACAGTATGTAGAGGCCCCCGACGATCAGCGGCATATATATAAAGAACACCATGAGCAGCGTGCAGAGTCCGTAAGTGAACCGGCGCAGCGTGCCGCAGTTGGCTGGCGGGACTCTCAGATAGTTCAACTGCGCAGGCTGTGCCGGGGAGCCATGCCACCGCTCCCCGTCCGGGACTGCATCGCCGCTTTGCAGCGCAGAGGTGTGGCCGAGCTGTGCCTGGTCGCCCATCGACGTGTTGATGTCGAGCACGGTCTTTTCGCCGATGTACACGCCCTGGCCGAGAGTGACCGTTCCGGTCTGGATACGCCCGGCATGCGCCCGGTAGCAGAGGAAGAAAGAGTCTTTACAGATTACCGTACCGTCGCCAATCGTGAGCAGATCGGTGCAGACCGGAACGGTGTGAGAAAGGATCGTGACGCCCCTGCCGATGTGTGCGCCCAGGGCGCGCAGGTATAGCACGTACAGCGGCGTGCCGGCGAAGAGGGTCATCGGGTTGGCGTGAAGCAGCGCCTTGACGGTCCAGAAGCGCACATAGGCCAGGCTCCAGACCGGAAACTCGCAGACTTTCCACCGGCCAATGATGATCCATTTCGCCAGGATCGGGAAACTGCAAAGGCCGACGAAGATGGCGCCGCCGAAGAGGGCCGACCTCAGGTAGATATCGATCCACCCGGAGCCGGCAGAGAGCCAGTCGTAGCCCCGGGTGATGACAAGTCCGGCAAGGTAGGAGTACACGAAGAAGATCAGGAGTTGCAGTATCCCGCAGAGGACGTACTGCGCTGTGCTGGCCGGTGGCGCTGCCCCGGTCTCCGCCGGAACCGCTGGCTCGACAGGGGTGGGGGCAATGTCCGCAAGCGCCCCCGCCAGGCTTCTGATCGTCGGGTGCCGGTAGATGTCCTTTATCGACACCGCCGGCAGGTCCGCCCGCTTCCTGATTCGTGCACAGAACTGGGCCATCACCAACGAGTTGGCACCCAGATCATTGAAGAAATGGCTGTCAACCGATACGCGCTCAGCGCCTACCACGTCGGCCAGCACCTCGGCCAGTATGCGCTCGGTGCCGGTCATCGGGCCGGCGTATCTGCCGGGGGCGGTCGGAGACCTGGTTAGATCGGCTGCCGGGCCATCGACAGGTTTTTCCATCTGTACGCTCCTTTGGCGGGGTTTCATCTGATGATCGCCCTGGTTCACGATCCTGTTACGAATGATACCGGCCACAGCGGTCATTGGGCCGCTGACGCGGCTGCGGGCCGCGTGGCCGGGTCGGTGAAGCGCGTCGAACTGACTGGCCGGGAGCTGGCGATCAAATCATCAGAGCTGAGTACGTCCTCGCCGTATACATCATGCAGCCAGCCAGGCCGATAGATAGTGTCGAGGTAGCGCTCTCCGAGGTCCGGGGCGAGAGCCACCGCAATGAGGTCGTGCCCATCATGCCGGGCCAGCCAGCTCAGCGCGCCGCTGACCACGGTGCCCGTGGAGCCGCCGAACAGGAAACCGCCCCGGGCCAGGCGATGGCAGGCGCGAACAGTGTCCACCTCCTCGACGCGTACCACCTCGTCCACATAGGACTCGTCGAGCAGGGGCGGACGGACGCTCGTGCCCAGGCCGGGAATCATGCGGCGGCCCGGCGTACCCCCGAAGGCCACCGAGCCGACGGCATCCACCGCGACGATCCGCACCGGCCGACTCCGCTCGCGGAAATAGCGCGCGCAGCCCATCAAGGTCCCGCTGGTGCCGACTCCGATGAACAGCACGTCCAGGCGCGGGAACTGGCGAGCAATAGCCGGAGCCGTCGTGCGAAAGTGCGCCTTCCAGTTGTGCGGATTGGTGTACTGGTTGAGCCATACGTACCGGCCATCGGAGGCACACAGCGCCCGGACGTAGGCCAGGCGCGCCCCCAGGAGTCCATTACCGTTGGCGTCTGGCTCGGTAATGACATGCACCTGGCTGCCCAGTGCCTCCATCAGCCTCCGCGTCGACGGGTTGCAGCGGAGGTCGGTCACGCACAGGAAACGGTAGCCCTTGCTCGCCGCGATCATGCTCAGCGCCACGCCCAGGTTCCCGGACGAAGATTCGATCAGAATCGATTCCGGCGTCAGGACCCCCTCCCGTTCGGCGGCCTCCACCATGGCCGCCGCTGCTTTCAGCTTGACCGAGCCGGCGAAGTTGAAGCCCTCACACTTGAGGAAGAGCGAGCGTCCGAAAATAGGTCTGAGGTCGATGTAGAGATCCTCCTCGTTGAATGCCTGGGGAGAGGATATAATTGGCATAATAGCCTCCTTATCTACGGTAGAGCACTCAGCCGCTTATCCGTACCGGCGCAACTCGTAGAAGAAATCGTCTACGACGTGCAGCTCGCCGGCGCGCGCCACTTCGTCGTAGACGTACTTACCAACCGCGAGGTCGAGCACTCCGAGGCCGAACGGTGAGAACACCACTGGCCGGTTCACCGCTACCGTCACGCGCCCGGCCATCACGTCATCCAGCGTGCCGTGCAGGAAATCGCGGTTGCCCGTGAGCTGTTCGACCAGGTGCGGCGAGGTATTGGCCTTCAGGCAGTGCTCGATGTCGTCGACGATATTGGTCGAGACGAGCAAAACTTCCGGCGCGAGATCGCGCAGCGATACGTGTAGCACCAGTGGATGGTGTGCGAACCACGATGGATTGCTGACGTGCGGCTGACCGGCGACGGTAGCAAAGATCACCAGGTCGCCCGCACGGATCAACTGCTCGGGGCTGTCATGTACAGTGATCCGGCCAGTGGCCCCCGACCTCTCCAGGTAGCTGCGGAATCCGGCCACACTGTCGGCGGACAGGTCATGCACGCCGATCTCGTCGAACGACCAGCCGGTAGCGGCCAGGAAGGTATGGATGTAGCGGGCGATCAGGCCCACCCCGAAGAATCCGACACGCGCCGGGCGCCGCCGGTTGCGGCTGAGCCAGTCAGCCGCCGAGGCTGCCAGGGCAGCCGTCCTGGTGGCACTGATGATCGAGCTTTCCAGGCAGGCGAACGGGTAGCCGGTGTCGTGGTCGTTGAGGATCAGCACGGCTGAGGCTCTGGGTATGCCGGCCGCCACGTTCTCCGGGAAGCTCGAGATCCACTTCACGCCATCCACCCGTAGCTGACCGCCGATTGAGGCGGGCAGCGCGATGATCCGCGAGGACGGGCGATCCGGGAAACGCAGGAAATAGGACGGTGGGTTCACCGAATCGCCGGCGCTGTGCAGCCGGTACGTGGCCTCGACCAGCTCCACGATCTGTTTCTCGCGCCCGTGCAGCGCGCGCTTGACCTGGGCGCCGGAGATCACCGCGAACGATGGCCCGGCGGTCTCCGGCCTGGACGCTGCGGCTGAAGTTGCGGTTGAACTGGTAGTAGTCATCTGGTAATCACCTCGATGGTTGGCGAACAGTCAGCCAGGCGTACCGCGTCGGTCATCGCCACGAGCACTTCGCGCGGTCCCTCGAAAGGTTCCCGGCTGTGCGCGGTGCGGATATTATCGACGAGCAGCAGGTCGCCGGCCTGCCACGGCTCGCGAGCAGTGTTGGCTGCGTAGACCTCGTTGAGCAACTGCACAACGTCCTCACTGATCGGATCGCCGTTCCCGAAGCGGGTATTGAACGGCAGCCCATCGGCTCCGTAGATATCCACCAGGTACTCGCGCACCTCGGGGGCCAGCGTCCACTCGTTGAGGAATGCGATCTGGTTGAACCAGCAGCGCCGGCCTGTGATGGGGTGGCGCACCACAGCGCTGCGGCGCTGCCTGGTGCGCAATCCTCCATCGGGCTGCCACTCGAACTCGATGGCATTGGCCCGGCAGTAGCTCTCGATGGCGCGGCGGTCCTCGGTGCCGAACGCCTCGGCGAAGGATGCACCGATCTCGTCGTTATAGCAGCGGGTGAGCAGCCAGCCCTCCCGCTCAAACCGCTTGACCAGCCCGGCAGGCAGCGCTTCAAGCACGGTTGGCGCGTCGGCCACCGCAGTCGCACCGCCGCTGGTAGGCGCACTGAGACACGCGAATAGCATCAGGCCGGGGAACTCGAGCGTATAGCTCAGTTCGTGGTGCATGCACATCGGCTGGTTTGGCGGCCACGTCGATGAGGAGTACACGCCGTCGGAGTAGAGCCTCCGCGGCGCGAAAACCTCCCTCTCGGTCATCAGACTGCTGGCTAGCCGCCGGAAGATGGCGGCGACCTCGGCCACGTTGCGCAGCCCGAGGCCGCGTACCAGGATCGAACCGTGCTCGATGACGGCCTCGCGCAGCGCCTCCCGGTGCTCGGATACCCAGTTTAGCGAATCGCCGGCGGCCTCGACCTGTAGTATCGGAGGCTTTCCGGGTCGCAAGTCTACATCGAGCAGGAACGCCCGGGATGAAGACGACATCTCAATCTCCTTTCGTGCTGCCAACAAAGCGCTTTCACAATCCTCGTTGTATCTTATCGTCAAAAATCTATCTGAATATAGCTATGCCGTATGGCGTAAATTAAAAAATCTGTGAGCATTTGTGCGGCTCCGCCGCATCAGGGATCGATGGTGCCACACAATACCATCGATAAGACGAGCGCCGCAGGCGCGAGCACACGATGGGTCTCGAAATCAGACACCATCAGGCCGTTTATCGACAGGAAACGGGAACAAGTCCTCATGATATAATGTTCCTATCTATAGAGAGAATAAGAAGGAGCGTAAAATGAGTGATTTAAGAAATATGCCGGAGTCGTATTGGAAAGAAAAACTGACGCCTGAACAGTATAAAGTGGTACGCCAGAAGGGAACGGAGCGGCCATTTACCGGCGCCCTGTGGAACAACCATGAAAAGGGCATGTATGAGTGTGTTGCCTGTGGACAACCGTTGTTCTCTTCAGAGGCCAAATTCGATTCGGGCACAGGCTGGCCGAGTTTTGATCGCCCGGTTGATTGGGAAAACCTGGAACTACACGAGGACAGATCGTTCGGGATGATGCGAACAGAAGTCGTCTGCAAGAGGTGTGGTGCGCATCTGGGACATCTCTTTGACGACGGCCCCCGCGAGACAACGGGGCAGCGCTATTGCATCAACTCCTGTGCCCTCAATTTCCGGCCTGCTGGAGCGGAAAAGCAGGAAGACCGGTTCAGTCGTTCGTGATTAATGAGATCAAACAGAAGTGAGGTAACATATGGCTCAGTTGGAGACCGCGACGCTCGCGGGAGGATGCTTCTGGTGTACGGAGGCCGTTTTCAATCGACTGAAAGGCGTACTGACAGTGGTACCGGGCTATGCTGCATCCAACGTACCCAATCCTTCGTATCAGGCGGTTTGTACGGGGAGAACGGGTGCGGCGGAGGCGATTCAGATCACGTATGATCCGGCCATCATTTCCTACGACAAATTGCTGGAAATCTTCTGGCATCTGCATGATCCCACGACGCTGAACCGGCAGGGAAATGATGTCGGAACCCAGTATCGCTCCGCCATTTTTTATCACAATGATGAGCAAAAACAGATAGCTTTCGCCTCGAAAGAAGCGCTGGAAAAATCCGGCACATATAAAAAGCCTGTTGTGACCGAGATTTCCCCGTTCACCAACTTCTACCCGGCGGAGGACTATCACAAAGACTATTATGATAACAACCGCTCTCAGCCCTATTGTATGTTCGTAATCGATCCCAAAGTACAGAAGTTGCTGCGGGAGTACCGGAAAGAGTTAAAAGAAGAATACGCCAGGTAATTGTGTATTCCCATCAGCATTGATGAAATAAGCTTCTGCGGCATGCTGGTGGCTGCTCCACTGCTCCCTTCGCTCGGCCCTCTTGCCGCCCTGTTACTCATCGAGGGATTTCTGGTCATCGCCTCACTCATTGCGCAGTTTGCCACTGCTATCCCGTGGGAGGCGGCTTGACGAAGTGTCTCCGTAATCTCACCTGTGATTCGCCTCTCGTTGAGACGACACAGACCAGGTTCTCTAATGGCTCGTCTCGCGCTGACGCAAATTGGCAGCGTGAGACGAGTCATTAGTAACAGAGGGACGGCCTGCTTCTTGCGATGGTATGGTATACTGGCTGCCAGGATAATTTTTTCCTGGGAGGAGTCTTCATGAAGTCAGCTTTAGATAATCTTAGAAGAGCGATCTATAGCCAGGGCGAAGCAGTTCGCATGAGCACCTCAGAGTTGCAGCAATTCGCTAGCGACTGTGTGGTCGCTTTAGCGGTAGGTGGAGAGGGATCGCGACTCAAAGCCGTGACCGATTCTCAACAGGTTCATAAAACCGCGTTGCGCTTACCTGACGGCGAGACCATGACCGAGCGAACCATTCGTATGTATAGGGAAGCTGGTTTTCACGACTTCGTGGCTCTGGTATTTCATCACGCCCAGTCTGTTATTGATACATTGGGTGACGGGAGCCATCTTGGCGTGCGCATCAGATATAGCCATGATCCTGAACAACAGGTTGGCAGGGGCGGCGCTATACGCAATGCACTTGATAATGGGTCTATTCCGCGCGATAAGAGTCTCATTGTTCACAACCCGGATGACCAGATTATCAGGTACGAAGGAAGCTTTCCGCATGATATCGTCGCGGGGCACCTGGCAGGCGTTCAGAAAGGAATGCTTGCTACGGCAATCGTGGTAGATGGAACTCCTTATACGTATACCGGTATGAAGATCGATGGGGGGATAGTCGAGCAAATCGAAATGTACCCGTATATTCCAATACCAACTCATGTGGGCGTTACTATCTTCTCGCCCGCCGTCTATGACTATTTCACCAGATTGTTCGATCTTACGAAAAAGGTGGATTTCGAAAGCGTCCTCTTCCCTCTTCTAGCTCAGGAGCGGCGGCTGTATTCATATATGATTCCAGGGAGATGCTGGCTGTCTGTGAATGATCCGAAAGCTCTGAAGCAGTTAACCGAGCTTATACAAGCCGAGAAGGTCGCCGTAAAGTAACATCACTTATGGACGCGCTCCTGCTCCCCGCCCGGCCTCGGTGAAGCTGCTGGTAAAGATGCTGAGCGTCTGGCCGGGGTCCGGGGCGGTCAAGACCTCAATGCGTGTGATCCATTTAACCCACTGGAAACCGCGACGACCAGGAGCAACCAGGCGCAGGGGAAAACCGTGCTCGTGTGAAAGCGGGTCTTCGTCGATATAGGTTGCCAGCAGCGCTCTGCGCGCTTCTTGCAGTGGCAGGCTCCAGCGGTAGCTCGTGACCGAGATGAAACTGACATACCGCGCATCCGGGTGCGGGAGAGCCTGGTCGAGAAGGCGACTGACGCGGACGCCGCGCCAGCGCTGGGTACTATAGAACCCTCCCGTGCAATCCAGGGTAGCTTCCTCCTGGTCCCGGACTGCCGTCAAGTCGGCATAGGAGAAGTCGCCGGGCCTGGATACCGCGCCAACCAGCGAAAGGCGCCATGTCTGCGGATCAATGGGAAGCGGCGCGTCGGCGACCCAACTGGAAGTGGGAAAAGCATTGCCCGCGAAACTATTGCTCTCATAGGAGCCGGTGAAGCGCCGCTGCTTCCCGGGTAGATTGAGGAGGCGCAGGACCTGCTGCTGCGCCGGCCAGAGCGCCGCGCTTCCAAGCAGGAATGCGCTCAAAGAGAGCAGCCGCCGCCTCCCGGCGAGGTCTCGTTTGCGCAGCCGTCTGGCGCGGACAAGCATATGCAGCCCGATAGCCGCCGTGACCACGAAACCCAGCAGAATATGCCAGTTCAACAGATTGAACCCGGCAAGAGACACATTGCCTCCGCTGACCCACACGACGCCTGAGACAAGCGCCAGCGCGACCAGCAGCAGAGCCAGCAGCCCGAAGACGGTACGGCGATCCCAGCGCCGCGGATGGATCAGCCGGGGCCAGACGCGCCGCAGCTTCTCCCATAGGAGCAACAGAAGCCACAGGCCCGCAGCCCCATGCAGCGCGAAGATGAACCACTCTTGCGGGAGGCCGCTCACCAGGCTTACAATACCGAGCGTGAAAGCGAGCAGGGCGGCCAGGGCGAGACTCCAATCGGTGAGTCTGGGAGACATACGAGACGCTCCTGATCCTTGCATAGCTGATGATGCAGCATGGTCCGGCGATATGTCGTTCAACACACGTCAAAGTATATCATAAACAGAGAAGCGCCCGGGAGTTTTTTGCGCGCAGTCACAGTTCTTCGCCCAGGTAGGCGGAGCGTATCCTCTCGCTCTGCAACAGGTCGATAGCCGGACCGCTGAAGACAATATGCCCATTTTCGATAACGTAGCCGCGATTGGCGCGCTCAAGTGCGATCTGTACATCCTGCTCCACCAGCAAAAAGCTCAGCTTTTCCACGCGATGAATGTCATCAATAGCCGCGAGGATATCGTCGACGACATTGGGCGCCAGCCCCAGAGAGAGTTCGTCGATAAGCAGCAGGCTGGGGCGCGCCATCAGACCGCGCCCGATAGCGCACATCTGCTGCTCGCCCCCTGACAACAGGCCGGCCAGTTGTTTGCGTCTCTCACGCAGTTTGGGCAGCAGTGTGAAAACGCGCTCTATATCGGCGTCGATTGCGTTTTTCGATCCGGCGCGCTTCGTATATGCGCCCAGCCGTAAATTCTGTTCAATGGTGAGGCCGGCAAAGAGACGGCGGCCCTGCGGCACATGCGCCAGGCCAAGCCTGACGATGCGCTCGGCTCTGGAGCGTGTAATATTCTCGCCCGCGAACGTTATGGTGCCTTCCCACGCTGGCAGCAGCCCGGAGATCGCGGAGAGCAGGGTAGACTTGCCGGCGCCGTTCGCGCCGACCAGCGCCACTACTTCGCCGGGCATGACATGTAGAGAGATGTCCCGGAGCACCTGAGTTTCGCCGTAGCCGGCCGCCAGCCCGCGCACCTCCAGCAAAGGAGGCGTTGCGATGCGAGCGTTGGCATCGATTGCCGTGCCCACCCGAACGGTCTGGTCGCCTGTATTACCATTTACATCGGTTGACATATCCAGAGTATCCTATCCTCTCACCTTTGCTCCGCATCATCATTACGGGCAGCGGCGGCGCTATTATCCGGCTGAGATCGCCTGCGGGCATAGCGCTCGCCCAGGTACGCCTCGATCACCTTCGGATCTGAAAGGACCTGGCCTGGCTCGTCTTCCGCGATTTTCCGTCCATGATGCAGAACGAGCACGCGATTGGAGACGCTCATAATCGCGCGCACCACGTGCTCGATGACCAGCACGGTCACGCCCGTACTGTTGATCTGGCGGATAAGTTCTACCGCCTGCATCACTTCTGACTGTGTGAGGCCGGCCATGACCTCATCAAGCAGCAGAAGCCGGGGATTCGTCGCCAGGGCGCGCGCCATTTCGAGGCGCTTGCGGTCGGCAACGGTGAGCTGATCGCCTTTGAATGTCGCTTTATGCCTCAGATTGACGCGCTCTAACACCTCGTCGGCTATGCGCAGTGCCCCGGCCCGATTGAGGCCGCGCTGCCCAAAGAACGCGCCAACCATCACATTCTCGCGCACATCAAGCCCCGTAAACGGCAGCGTTGTCTGAAATGTGCGCGCTATCCCCAGGTGCGCGCGCCGGTTGGGAGGCAGGCGACTGATGTCGCGTCCCTGGTAGATGATCTTGCCTGCGGTTGGAGAGCCAGCGCCGGCGATCAGGTCGACCATAGTGGATTTGCCTGCCCCATTCGGGCCAATCACGCCCAGGATCTCGCCCTTACGCAAGGAGAAGCTGAGGTTGTCAACGGCGATCAGGCCGCCGAAGCGCCTGGTAACGTTGACCAGTTGCAGCAGAGGAGCACCGTCCTCGCGCGCGGCGCCGGGGCTCGGGCTAGATTCCGTTGGCTGCGATAAAGCGTCGGACACGTCGCATCCCCTCCATAAAACTGTTAGCGCGGCCAGAACCTGCCCCCGGCCTGCTCACAAACTCCTGCGCAACGCGAATAACCCCCTGTGGCAGGAAGATGGTGACAATGGCGATAGCAAGGCCGAGCAGCGTATTATGCAGGTTTAAGCCGCTGGTCTGGAGCTGGAAAGAGGCCAGTTCGAACGCAACGGCGCCAACGATTGGCCCGAGAATAGTGCCCGCGCCGCCCAGGAAGCAGAGCAGCACCATTTCAACCGAGATCCCAACGTCAAAGACCGTGCTCGGATCAAACCCGGTTGACCAGTAGGCGTAGAGTCCGCCGGCAATTGCCGTTGGCAGCGCGCTCATGACGAAGGCGATGACTTTGTAGCGATAAGTAGCGATGCCCAGCGCCTCGGCGGCCCGCTCGCTCTCGCGGATAGCCACAAGCGCGTAACCGAAGCGGCTGCGCGTCAGCCAGACGGTTACTAGCAAGCATATTACGGCCAGGCCCATGAAGGCATAGAAAAAGTAGACATAGGAGTCAAGGCCCGGCAGCGGCAGTGACATCAGGCCACCGCCTCCGCCACCGATGTTACGCACCGTCGTGAATTCGCCCAGGGCCTCAGCGATGCCAAGCGTAGCGATAGCGAAGTAATGCCCCTTCAAACGCAGCACCGGCAGTCCGAGCAAGAAGGCGAAGAGGCCGGCCACCAGCGCGCCCAGCACAAGCCCCGACCAGAAGGGGTGATGGGCGAGCAGCATAAGGCCGGTTGTGTACGCTCCAATACCAAAAAACGCGACATTGCCGAACGCGGCATAGCCGGCGAAGCCGCCGATAAAGTTCCAGCTTTGCGCCAGCACGATAAACATGACGATGAGCGTCCATGTATGCAAAGCTGAGGCGTCGCCGAGCAGCGGCACAGTGGAGATGAGTCCCAGGATCAGCAGCCCGATGAGCAATGACCAGAGCCAGCCACGGCTCTCTTTTGGTGCCGGGGAAGGAGCCTCGGCAATGGGCGATGCCTGTGTATCTGCTCCTGTTGCCATAGGTGCCCTCCTTAACTATAGAATGGCTTGCCAAGCAGGCCATTGGGCCGGACGATCAGCACGACAACCATGAGGGCGAAGGCGATGGCATCGTCATAGCCCGGGCCAACTCCTGGTATAAGCGGCACCAGGGTTTCCGCCAGCCCGAAAACCAGCCCGCCTGCCAGTGCACCCCAGGGGCTGCCCAGGCCGCCGAGCACGATAATCACGAAGGCGCGCAGGGTGTACGCGCCGCCAATCGAGGGATTGAATGGATACAACTCCGATAGCATCGCCCCCGCTGCCCCCGCCAGCGCCGCCCCCAGGCCAAACGTCAGAGCATACGTGGTCCTGATATTGATGCCCATCAGGCGTGCCGCATCCCGGTCCATACCGGTTGCAAGGATAGCGTTGCCAACGCGTGTGCGTGCGAGAAAGTAGCTGAGCAGAGCCGTTAGTATGACAGCAATAATCGCGGCGAGCAGGCGGTCAAAGGGTATATGGGTGGAACCCAGATTAATGCCAGCGTTGGCGTAAGACGTGTTGATCGAGCGCAGATCGCTGGTGAAAAACTGCTGTACCAGGTCGGCGATGAGCAGGTCGAGGCCGAATGTGAGCAGAAATGTTACCAGGAAGGGCGCGCGTATGACACGGTTGATCGCTACATACTGCACAATCCAGCCGATAACGAAGAGCACTGCCATCGTCAATAAGATACCGGCGAAAGGATCGATATGCAGTTGGGTATACAGCCAGAAGGCAGTGTATGCGCCAACGATAATAAACGAACCATGCGCCAGATTGACGATATTCATGATACCCCAGACCAGCGAGAAGCCCAGAGCTATCGCCGCATAGAGACTGCCGAGGAGCAGCCAGTTCACAAATACCTGTCCAAATTCCATGTTCAGGAAGTTCCCTTTATTGCTTTTCCCGCGTTTCCCAGGCAGGTTCACCCATGCGCGACGATGGGCGAACCTGCCCGGTAAACCTTGCCAGTCCATCACCGGCTAGCGGCTTGAGAAAGGCGGCGTGGGATACATCGTCTGCGCGTTGGCGACATCGGGCGGGTAGACCGTCACAAGATGTCCGTTCTGGATCTGGATTGTCGCCATCGGCTTATACGTGTTGGCTCCTGTGGCATCGAAGCGAATGATGCCATAGAACGTCATGATGTTGAGGTTAGCCAGAGCATCACGCACCTTCTGTGGATCGATGGAGCCTGCGTTTTGGATGGCATACTGGAAGGCGAGACCCGCCGCTGTTGATTCCGCCGACTGGTATGATGGCTCGTGCCCATACTCTTTCACGTATATCTTTTCGTAGTTAGCCGGCGTTTTAAATACATCAATGCCGTTATATTTCTCCTGCGCCGTCCATTGCGAACTGCCCAGAACGTAGTTCGCGTCTTTACCGAGGGCGGTGATAAAGTCAGGCGTGGCAGGGCCGACGGTGAAGGCGTAGAGTTTGGCATTGATGTTGAGCTGCTTGCACTCCTTCATCGTGGTGACAGCTTCATCTTCGTGGCCGGAGCCGAGGATCATATCCGGTACCGTGCCTCCGGGCGCGGAGGATTTGAGGGCCGTCAACACGCTGGTCAGGTCTGTAGAGCCGGATGGGTACGTTTTGTAGTAGACAACATTGAGATTGTGGCTGTCGGCATAGGCTTTGGCGGCGGCGGCAACCTCTGTGGAGAAGGCGTCGTCGGCTGAGATGATCGCCACGGTCCGGGGCGGATTCGGCAGCGCCAGAGCAGCTTCTAGCATGACTTTGGCGTATTCAGAGGCCGGACTCAGTACACCAAAGATGTAGTGAAAGCCTTTTGAGAAGATGGATCTGGCCGCGCCGTTGCCTTCTACCATCGGGATCTTGTACTGCTCGGCGATGGCCTCATCCTGCAAGGTAGCGGCAGTGCCGTAGGGGCCAAGCAAGAAATTCACCTTGTCGGTGGTCACTAACTGCTGGGTGAGCTGGGCGCTTTTCGTTGTCGAGCTGCCGTCATCATAGTACTTGAGCCGTACCTGGTACGATTTATCCCCGACCTTGATGCCACCCTGGGCGTTTACCTCCTTTACCCAGAGCTGGTAGCCTTCAAGCGTGAGGTGCCCCTCAGTTGAAGTGCTCCCCGTCAGCGATATTGGCGCGCCAAACAGGAGCGTATTGCTGCTGCTGCCGCCGCCTGAGCCGCAGGCGGCGAGCAGTGCCGGGAGCAATAGCACGACAAGCGAGGGGAGAAGCGTACCGCTGCGTACCGATCTGGAGCGGACCGGGGAAAAGAATGTAGCGAGGAACGAGAAAAATACGCGGCAATGAGCTGTCATGGTGATCCCTCCATTTTATGCATTGCTGCATATGCATCTTGACGAACGTGGACTTCTTGCGGCCATGTAACTTACGGTCATCAACCAGTTTACGCAGCCTTCCGCGATAGCGACGTGCTTCGAACGGCCTATGGGGCCAGTCAAAATGATGGTTTGTGGGGTAGAACCAGCGTTCCCAGCTTTTTCAAGGCTATATGGTCCCTCTATACAGAGTCTACCGTAGAATGACGCGGAGTGCAAGAGCCTGGAGGTGGGGGCGCCATACGGCGCTGCTCAACCATGCCTGCGACGAATGTTGCTGTTTCTCTTTTTTCCTGCGCTGGCGTACTGAGAACGCTCAGGCGATCTCAGTGCACGATACCGTGCAGGTGTGATACCGAAGGCGGCTTTGAACACCCGGCTGAAATGCGCCTGGTCAGCGAAACCGACCTCCAGGGCCACTTCGACCAGAGATCGGCCCTGGGCGAGCTGTTCGCGGGCAAAGTCAAGACGCCGCATGAGCAAATAGCGGTAGGGGCTGGTTCCACACATGATGCGAAACTGCCGGGCCAGTTCGTAGCGGGTGAGGCCGGTCACTGCCTCCAACTCCGAGGAATGAACAACCCGCGCTTTCTGCGTGTCAAGATACTGGCGAGCACGTTCCAGGGCGGCCATATCAAGATGACGAGGAAAGGAGGCTTGCTTACAACCGGGATCGGCCTCCAGCAGCCCCTCCGCCAGTTGCACGATGAGATTATCTATCGCCAGCGGTTCGCGGGTGCCCTGAAAGGCGCTGATGATCGCGGCAGACAATTTCCGATTTATAACAACGGGCATGCGTACAAATGGCAGCGAGCAGGGATGAGGACACATGCTCTGGAGCGCTTCAAAAATCAAAGCAGGTTCTACATAGATCTGGCGATATCCAAAGCCCTTTTCCGTGGCGGCATACCCATCGTGGACTTCATCAGGATGCAGCACCACCACCTGGCCCGGCGTACTGATCTGCGAGCTTCCCCGGTAGGTGAATGCCTGTACACCCGTGGTCGTCAGGCAGATCGCGTAGGTGTCGTGGCGATGCTTCTGATAGGCATTTCCTTGAAACCATGCTTCTAAGAACTCTACCCCATATTCTGTATTGATGCTCTGCATCCAATCCTGGCTGCACAATCGTTCAAGACCGATGCCGCTCTCTTTGCTATGCTTCTCAATCATATCGACTGACCTCAAAAGTTCTGGAATGAGGAGGGATCTCAGCGATGACAGCCAGTCAGGCTATCGCCTTTTTGCTCTTCGCGGTTGTTGCCGCTATTACGCCCGGACCCAGCAATCTCATCCTGACCTCGACAGGCGCCAGAGTCGGGGTGCTGCGGGGACTTCCCTGCCTGGGCGGAGTGGTCATTGGAATGGGACTCATGATGTTCCTCGTTGCCCTGGGACTTGGGAACGTTATTCTGGCGAGTCCGTGGCTTATCCTGATTCTCAAATGGGGAGGCATTGGCTTTCTGCTCTGGCTGGCGTGGAAGATTGCCACGGCAGGTCACGGCGACGCGGCAGCAGATAAGCGGCCTCTCGGTTTTTGGGGTGGAGCAGCTTTTCAGTGGGTCAACCCCAAGTCATGGCTCGTCAGTATCAGCGCGGTTAGCGTCTACTTGCACCCGTCCGCCGGCACAGTATTTACCCAGGCGCTAGGCTCTGGCCTGCTGTTTATCCTTGCCGCCTTACCGAGTTGTTTCATCTGGCTGGCTTGCGGTGCGAGTTTACAGCGATTCCTGGACACGAAACGGACCGCGAGAATATTCAACGTTACAATGGGTGTCCTGCTCGCGGGAGCAGTTCTTCTGTTCATCTGGTAGCTACATAGTCCACGGCCTCTTTTCAAAAGAAGAAAGCTCGCTCGCCTGGGTGAGCCAGGGGTGAGGCCCGTGGCTGGTTCGCGGGCAGCATGAACTGGCCTGCGCATGCGGCTATTATACCACAGGTATTGCGCTGGCAGGCTCTTATTGATTACGATTCTCTCTTGCCAGCACGTCGCCGGTCCGGTATGCTGTTGATGTTCGATTGTAAGGAGGGAGAAATCATGGATGCATTTACGCCAGTGCTGGCGACGCTGGGCTATGTTCTATCGCCGGATAGAAGCCAGGTCTTAATGATCCATCGTAATAAGAGGCCGCATGACGACCTGCATTATGGCAAATATAATGGCCTCGGCGGCAAGCTGCGCGCCGATGAAGATGTGGTGAGCGGCATGCGCCGCGAGATCCACGAGGAATCGGGACTGATCGCCGATGAGCTTGTGTTACGTGGAACGATCTCCTGGCCTGGCTTTGGCAAGCACGGGGAAGCCTGGTTCGGCTTTATCTTTCGCGTCGAGCGCTGGCACGGTGAGATGCACGCGGGCAATGCCGAGGGCACTCTGGAATGGGTGCCACTCGACTCGATCTCCGCACTGCCCATGTGGCCGAGTGACCGCCATTTTTTGCCGATGGTCTTCGACGCCGATCCGCGCCCGTTTCATGGCTGTATGCCGTTCCACAACGGCGCGATGGTAAGCTGGACTTTCCAGCGCGTATGATTGAGGCCGTTCAAGTTCGGTGCTGGGAAAAGGATGATGGGGGCTGTGTAGGGGCGCGGCGCCGGCTGGGAGGGGTCTGGGGGCAGTGGGGGCTGAAGCGCAAGCCCGCCAATCCAAATTTTCCCCAGACAACTATCATCCGTTTTGGCAAAGAGAAGCGGGCTTGCACACGTCCCCCACAACCCCGCCCATCCCCCTTTGACGTGCGCCGCGCCCCTACAGCCTCCCGGCAGGTCGATCTCTATGCAAACAAGAAACTCGGGATCCCCTGGATGTGCAGGACGTGCAGCGGGCCGCTGGCATAGAAATTGCCCGCGATATTTAGCGCCGTCACCAGCAGGAAGCCGGCGATGCAGAGCGTAATGATTACGCGATCAATGCGGCGCGGGTGCAGTTCGGTGAGCCAGGTGCGCTTGCCCACGCCGAAGCAGCGCAGTTCCATCGCGCTGATGATATCCTCCGCGCCCACCACGGAGCCAATCACAACCGGGACGACCATTGGCGCGAGCCGCGCGATCTTACCGAAGATGCCGCCGCGCAGCTTGTCGATCTCGAAGCCGCGAGCACGCTGTGCATCAAGCGTGACGCCGAAGTCGCGCGCGACGGTTGGCAGGAAGCGGAAGGAAAGATCGATAGCGTAAGAAAATTTGTCGGGCAGGCCCATGCCCTTAAAGGTAATGCCCATCAGGCCCGGATCGGTGGTGTAGGGGATGACAACGGCCAGGAAGGCAATGCTGAAGTTGCGCTGGCCCTGCGTAATCATGAAGGTGATGCTCTCGACGCTAAAGGGCAGCGAGGCGGGACCGATGAAGGGTGCGGTATGCTTGAGGCCGATGAAGGGCAGCGTAAAGAGCATGTGGGGATGCGTCATATCGACTCCCTGCACGATGGCGCCGCCTGAGAGGAAGTAGTTGACGAAGATGAGCATGAAATTAAGGAAGATGATGAAGTACCAGACGCGCCGCGTCTCCGACCACTTGAGACGCGCCAGGCTATAGTACCATGCGGCTCCGGTGAAGCCCACCAGCATGAACCAGAAATTCGAGGTCTGCGCGGCGGCCAGGCCCCAGCCGAGCAGCAGCAGGAACTTGGCGCGCGGATCCAGCCGGTGGATCGGCGTGTCGCGTTTGATATAAGGGAAATTAATCAGCATATCGCACCTTCAAGGGCGGACGGGGCGGCCACAAGGGCCACCCCTGCATTTGGGTTATCCTCGGCCAGAGCGCCTTACGGCTGCGTTGTAGGCAACGAGCAGGATGGGCAGCAGGATCAGGCCGTTCACGAGATCGCTCAGGGCGGCGGGCACAAAGTTACCGGTTGCGGCTGCGATAGTATACTTTGAAACCCAGATGTCTGTATAGGCGGCGAAGCCGATACCAACAATAACGGCGATGATGGTGAAGACCTCGGCCATGATGATATTGCGCCTGGCGAAGTAGCGGCCCAGGGTGATATAGACGACGAGGCCGGCGATAAAGCCGATCAGGGCGTTGCCGACATCCCAGTTCCAGTAGACGCCGTAGCCGGAGATATAGTCGCCGATGAGGTTGCCGACGCCTCCGGTGAACAGGCCAACCCAGGGGCCGAAGACCGCGCCGAAGAAGAGCGGGATGACGATGCCGGGGCGAAACGAGACGTTACTGGTGGCCGGGAGTTGCAGGATGTTAGTAAGGTAGCTCAGACCTCCGTAAAGGGCGGCTCCCAGCGCCATGTAAACGATCTGACGTACCCCGATACCCCAGACTTTTGCCGCGCTCGGCGACGTTTGTTTCTCAGTTACTGCCATGAATATCCCCTTTCTGGCAACTATAAGGAAAGCGATAAGAACAAAACAGAAGGAGAGAGTCGCGTGAGAGCACCTCCTTTCCGCCCGGGTGCGGTCACGCCACGGCATTGCGCTCGCTGAGCAGGTAGCGCAGCAACGAGGTAGGGCGCAGATTGCATGCCTCCAGCAGAGCCGGATCCGCCAGCACTTCTAATGGTGCGCCATCCGCCACCAGGTTGCCATCCTTTAACAGCAAGACGCGCTGCGTGAAACGCAGGGCGAGGTCGAGATCATGCGTAATAAAGAGCAGCGCATCCAGTTCGGGCAGGCTGCGCAGGTACTCCATGAATGCGATGTACGAACGGTAATCCTGGCCCGCCGTCGGCTCGTCCAGCAGCAGAATTTTGCCCTGCATCGATAGCACGGAAGCGATAGCCACGCGTTTCTGCTGGCCGAAGCTCAACGACAACGGCGAACGATCCTCAAATTGCGCCACGTTGAGAGCCTCTTCCGCCTGGCGCACGGCAATTTTCAGGCGTTCGGCGGGGAAGCGCAGGTTCTCCGGCCCGAAGCTCACCTCCTTGCGCACCGTCGGAGCAAAGAGCATGGCACCCGGACTCTGGAAGACGTAGCCGATGCGCGCGGCAAGCTCGGCAACGCTAAGCTTGCGCGTATCCTCGCCATAGAGCGAAACAGCGCCCTTCGTGGGCCTGAGCAGCCCTAGCGCCTGTTTCACCAGCGTGGTCTTGCCGGATCCGTTGGGGCCGAGCAGCGCGATGGTCTCGCCGCGCCGCACCTGGCATGAGATGCCGCGCAGGACCTCTTCACCGGTACTGCTATAGCGATAGTGAACGTTCTCGAAGTGCAGAACAACCTCATTCTCCTCTGTCCTGCTCTGCTCGCGGCGCCCCGTCGCAATCGGCCTGACCAGCATGTTACGCGCCAGCGCTGGATCGCCGATGCGGCGCAGCGTTGACTCGATGGGCAGCTTGACCTGCTCGGGATCGGCAATCTCCAGAAAGGACGCGGTATCGCCAAAGAAGACCTGCCGGCCCTCGTGCATCAGCAGGACCTTATCGGGCTTGAGATGCAGCGTCTCCTCCACCCGATGTTCGACAATGATAACCGTGCGCCCCTCCGCGCGCAGGCCCGCGATCAGCGCCTCAAGCTCGTCCACGGCGCGGGCATCAAGGTTGGCGAACGGCTCGTCGAAGAGAAAGATCGAAGGCTGCATGACCAGAATGCCGGCGGCGGCAACCTGCTGCCTCTGCCCCCCGGAAAGCGCGAAGGTCGGCTGGCGCAGGTAGGGTTCCAGGTGGAGACGCTGTGCCACCTCCTTGATGCGGCGCTGCATCTCCGCGCGCGGCGTATTCAGGTTCTCCATGCCGAAGGCTATTTCTTGCTCCACCGTCGTTCCGAGGATCTGCTTGTCCGGGTCTTGCAGCATCGTGCCCACATGCCGGGCCAGCTCGCGCAATGAGAGTCCCAGCGTGACACGTCCCTCAATGCGGATCTCGCCGTTGAGGATGCCGGAGAAGCTGTGGGGGATCAGACCATTGAGGCACTTGAGCAGCGTGCTTTTGCCACAGCCGCTTGGTCCGGCGATGAGCATGAGTTCGCCGCGCGGCAGGGAAAAGGAGATATCCCTGATGGCGTAGTCGTCCTGCGCCTCACCGGCTGGTGCCGCCGTGTTCTTCGAGAAATCTGGCTCGTCATCGGGGGCGCGGTAGCGAAAACTCAACCCTTGCACGTATACTGCCGGGGGCGCCGCTTCGGTTGCATTGCGTGCGTTGCCGGGATCTATGGTCATGCGCAAAATATACCTTTTGTCCACGCCAGGCAGGCCAGTTGCCCGGCGTGGACACGCTGATTATATGAAGTTTAGCAACCAGCATGGGAGAGGTCCCCCGGTGCGTAGCGGCGCGATTTATCGCGCCGCTACGCACAAAAAGACTTTCCCGAACTGGTTGGTAAATTTCATATTGAGAGAGCCGTTCTGGCTACATTTTATTCGGCCCTGTAGGGCTATGTCAATGCTTGTGAGTAATTGCTGAGCTAGAATGGAATTTTAATGTTCAAAATCGCCAGTTCTTCCTGCGCGTGGCTGTGTGATGATGAACGTTGACAATCAGGTCCGGTAATGAGAATGAGAAGGAATGGAAGGAGACTGTAGGGTGAGAAGGAATGGAAGGAGACTGTAGGGTGAGAAGGAATGCAAGGAGACTGTAGGGTGAGAAGGAATGCAAGGAGACTGTAGGGTGAGAAGGAATGCAAGGAGACTGTAGGGTGAGAAGGAATGCAAGGAGACTGTAGGGGCGCTGCGAGCGGCAGCGAGCAAGCCCGCCTCCGCGCCCCCCCCAACCATCGCCGGAATTTTTGGCACTCCGGTAGCGGGCTTGCTCGCTGTCGCTCGCAGCGCCCCTACGGTGATGGGGGAAGGAGGGACAATGGTGAGCGAGCAGGGAAGGAGGGACAATGGTGAGCGAGCAGGGAAGGAGGGACAATGGTGAGCGAGCGGGCAGGAGGGGCAATGGTGAGCGAGCG
>Ga0209061_1001445_pt1 | contig 39625 bp, 30 predicted proteins | sample Coa_R1_10_FD_187157 | JGI IMG/M metagenome (GOLD analysis project Ga0209061, IMG submission 187157) | Surface soil microbial communities from Centralia Pennsylvania, which are recovering from an underground coalmine fire - Coalmine... | ecosystem: Environmental > Terrestrial > Soil >... | reverse complement strand
AGCGGGAAGCCCAGAAGCCAGTTGCCGCCGGTGCGGCGGAGGATGAGCCCCCGGCGGGCGGGGCGACAGCCGGCGAGCCGCCGGGGGACGGGGACGACCCCCCGGCCGACGAGCCACCGGCGGACGCAGATGCGAACCCGGGCGTCGCCGAGAGCGGCGTGGCGCCGGACAGTCCCCTGAGCGCGAGGGCCGGCGATCCCGCCGACGATGAAGCGCGCAAGCCGGCCCCTGCAGCCGAAGACCCGGCACGGGCAGCCGATGGCCCGCCCCGCGCAGCGGACGGCCCCGCCGCTCCGCCGCCGGGCCCGGCCGCGGCTGGCCCGCTGGCGCCCGGTCCCGACATCGGGCTCGAGCCGGCGGCGGGCGCGAGGTAGGCGCTCGCCACAGAGCCCGGGAGCCCCGCCACCGAGGCGCTCACGTGCACAAGGCGGCCGCGCGGCTGCTGCGAACGCCACGAGACGAGAAAGTCGCGGTCAACTGCGGCCTGAACCGACGCGAGCAGCGAGGGAAGCTGCGAGGCCGTCGCGGAGATGACCTGGCCGGGCACCGCGGCTCCCAGAGCGGTGGCCCCGGGCGCGCCCGGGGCGCCGTCGCGCAGGTCGACGGCGATCACGGGCGTGGCGTCGGCGGCGGCCATCGCGCGGGCTCGAGCCAGGGCACGGGTCGAGAGGTCGGCGCCGTCTGAGATCACCACCACGACGCCGAGAGTCACCCGCGCAGCCCGCAGCAGCCCAAGCGCGCTCAGGACCGCAGCGGCCGGATCGTCGCCTGAGCCGGTGAGGGGCGTGGCGGCCAGCGCGCGGCCGATCTCGCCGGAGGCCGCCGTGGGGCCGAACAGCGTCGTCGGAGCGCCGTCGAAGGAGAGCGCGGCCAGCAGCTGGCCGGGCCTGCGCAGCGCCGCCAGCTCGCGGGCACCCGCCATCTCCGCCGCCAGCGGCGCTCCCGCCGTGCTCGCACCGCGGTCGACGGCAACCGCCACTCCGACCGCCCCGGGCGGCGCTGAGGTCACCGCGGTCACGGTCAGCCTCCTGATAAGGCTGCCGTTCTCGGACACCCGCACCGCGCCCGGCGCGAGCGCCACCGCGCGCGAGGGCGCCAGCACCAGCGTGCGCTGCGGGAAGGCCGGCTCGGCGCTCAGCCAGGCCGAGAAGGTCACCGGCGGCGGCTGAGCGCGGTGAGGGCGGCGGGCAGCCGCGGACGCGCCGCCGGCGCCGGCTGTCAGGCACACAGCGAAGGCGGCCGACAGCAGCGCGGCCGCCCGTGGCCCGCGCCTCCGGACGACCGTTGGCGCCGGCGAGCGCGGCGAGCCCCCGTTGCGAGGCTCAGCCACGCGCGCCCCCGGCGACCATCAGCCCCGGGGGCCGGCCTCCGGCCAGGTCCCTGGGGACCTCGATGCCGCGGCGCTCGAACTTGTCCAGGAACCCGGGCCGCAGGCCGGTGGGCTTCAGCGAGCCGACGATGTGGTTGGTGGCCGCGACCGCGTCGACCTTGAACACGTACAGGTCCTGGAGCGTGATCACGTCGGACTCCATGCGCTGCACCTCGGTCACCGCCACGACTCGCCGGGTGCCGTCGCTCATCCGCTCGATCTGGATCAGCAGGTCAAGCGCCGAGGCGATCTGCTCTCGCACGGCGCGCAGCGGCAGGTCATAGCCGCTCATCAGCACCATCGTCTCCAGGCGCGCGAGCGCATCGCGGGGCGAGTTGGCGTGCAGCGTCGACAGCGACCCGTCGTGGCCTGTGTTCATCGCCTGGAGCATGTCCAGCGCCTCGGCGCCACGGACCTCGCCGACCACGATCCGGTCCGGCCGCATGCGCAGCGAGTTTCGGACCAGGTCTCGGATCGAGACCTCGCCCTCCCCCTCGATGTTCTTGGGGCGCGCCTCCAGGCGCAGCACGTGACGCTGGTTTAGGTAAAGCTCGGCCGCATCCTCGATCGTGATGATCCGCTCGGAGTCCGGGATCGCCGCCGAGAGGGCGTTGAGCATCGTCGTCTTGCCGGAGCCGGTGCCGCCGGCGATCAGGATGTTCAGGCGCGCCTTGACGCAGCGCTCCAGCAGGTCGGCGGTCTCCGGCAGCAGCGCGCCGCGCTTGATCAGCGCCTCCATGTCCAGGCGCTGCTTGCCGAACTTGCGGATCGTCAGCAGCGGCCCGGACAGCGACAGCGGCGGGATCGTGGCGTTGATGCGGCTGCCGTCGGGCAGGCGAGCATCGACCATCGGCGAGGACTCGTCGATGCGGCGACCGACCTGGGCGACGATCTTGGAGATGATCCGGCGCAGGTGGTCCTCGTCGGTGAAGCGCACCGGGGTGCGGTGCAGCCGCCCCTGCCGCTCCACCCACACGTCGTAGGGGCCGTTGACCATGATCTCGGTCACCGTGTCGTCCTCCAGCAGCCGCTCGAGCGGGCCGTGGCCGACGATGTCGGCGGTCAGCTCAAGCGCGATGCGCTCCCGGTCCTCGCGCGCGATCCCCGGCTCCTGGGCCAGCCGCTCGCTGAGCTCGTCGTGGACCCGCTGGCGCAGGGTGACCTCGTCGAGGTTGGTGTTGAACAGCTGGCGCCCGAGGTCCTCGATCAGGGCCATGTGGATGCGGTTCTTGATCTCCGAGAACGGGACCGCGAAGCGGTCCGGGCGATCGCCCGGCTCGGTGCCGTGCGAGAGACGCTCGTGCAGCTGCATCAGGCGCTCCGGCGACGGCGGAAGATCGACTGGCGGGCGGGCCGGGCGGCCTCGCGCGCGGGCTCGGGCTCGCGGGCGGATGGCAGCTCGACCACCTGGCCTGAGCCGTCGCGATCGCCGCGAGCCGCCGCCTCGGCGACGTAGGCGTCGGCCAGCGCGCGAAACGCCCTGGCCGCCTCCGAGCCGCGCTGCATCGCGATCGGCTCGCCCTGGTTGACCGAGCGGGTGATGTCCCGGTTTGAGGGGATCAGGATGTCCACATCGCGCCCGAGGATCGCGAGCACGTCCTCGCGCTCGATCCCGACGTTGGTGTTGGCCCGGTTGAGCAGGATCTTCACGCGCCGGCGGTCGAAGTCCATGCGCTCGAGCGTCTCCAGCCCGAGCTTCGTGTTCTTCAGCGACAGCGTGTCGCGCATCGCGACCACCAGCACGTCGTTGGAGGAGTCAACGGCGCTGATCACCTCCGGCGCGAAGCTCGGCGGCGTGTCGATCACGACGAATTCGAACATCTCGCCCAGCAGGCGCTGGACCTCCGCCAGGAACGGGACCGTGATCATCGCCGCCTGGTCGGGACGCACCGGCGCAAGCAGCGCACGGGCGCCGGACTCGTGCTCCATGAGGAAGTCCTCGAGCTTGCCGGCGTCAAGCGAGCCGCCCGAGCGAACCAGGTCATAGATCGTGCGCATCGGGGTGAGCCCGAGCGCGAGCGCCACGTCGCCGAACTGGAGGTCAAGGTCCATCAGCGCGACGCTGTGTCCCGAGATCGCCAGCGAGACGCCCAGATTGACGGCCGTCAGCGTCTTGCCGCTCCCGCCCTTGAGACCCAGCACGCAGATCACGTTGCGCACCGTCTCGACCTTTGGCGCGGCCGTTCCGCGCTTGCGCATGACGGCCTTCTCGATCGTGAACGCCAGCTGGCGCACCAGGTCCGGGTCAAGGCCGGCGCCGGGATCGGTCGGCAGCGAGACGATGTCGTCGACGCCGGTCGCAAACGCCTCCGACACCGCGCCGGTCGCGCCAGCGGGGCACAGCAGCACTATCGGACGCGTCGGATGCTGGCGGCTGGCCTTGACGACGAAGTCCCGCGGCTGGGCCACGTTGTAGTCGGCGACCGCCACGACGAGGACGTCGCCGTTGCCCAGGCCACTGGACGACGGACCGTCCAGCTCCAGGTAGTCGAGCACGGTGATGCGCGGGTCGCGCGCCACCAGCGTCTCGATCAGGCCGCGATCGACCTCGCTGTCGAGCGCCACAAGGACGTTGATCTCCGAGCTCATCTGTGCGTTCCGTTCGTGGTCGTGTTGCTTTCAGTGGGTCGTGGCGGGCGCGGCCGAGCCGGAGCTCGAGCCCGCGCCCGACGCCGAGGCCGAGGTCGAGCCCGAGGGCGAGCCGCTGGTCGATCCGGCCTTCGATGCGGCGCTCGAGCCGGCGCCACCGCTGGACGGCGTCGAGGTGTGAGGCGGCGAGGACGACAGGACGGTGGCCTGCGCGAGCGCCGCGTTCACGAGCGAGGTCTGAGTCACGGGCGTCGCGGCGGGCGCGCTCGCATCGGTCGGTCGCAGCGCCAGGAACAGCTTGCCGTTGTCGGCGGCGAAGCCCACCTCGGGGGCCTGCGCGGCGGAGACCGCCAGCACCAGCGAGCTCCCGGTCACGGTCGTCGCGCCGACGTGCACCGGCACCGCCGACGCGGGCTTGATCACCAGCGCATCGGGAACCAGGAGCACCATCGTCGGCACCGCGCTCTGGCCGTGGCGCGCGACCGAGAAGGTCGCGTAGATGTCGACGTGGTCCCCGGGCTGGAGCACGTCGGTGTCCCCGTGCGCCTCGTCGATCGTCACCGAGATCGCGCGCTGGTTGGGCAGCAGCGTGCTGGCCACGTCGCCCGCCGCCGCGAAGTCGGCGGCCGTGAGCTGCTGGCCCGGGAGGATCGTCGTCTGGGCGGTGGCGTTGGCGAGCGCCGCCGCGTCGCTGATCGCACCGGGCGTGATCTGAGAGGCGGTCACCGGTGTGACCGCGTAGAGCTTCTCGGCCGCCATCGTCGCCCCGGTCGTGCCCTTGGGGATCTCGCTCGTGGCCACCAGGACGGTCGCCTGCGGAGGCGGGGTGCGGACCTGCGCCTTGTAGCGGCTGAGGGAGACGAAGATGAGCACCGCCGCGCAGATCGCGCACAGCAGCGCGACCAGCAGCGACCCCTGCCGGGTCGCCAGCAGGCCGCCGAGGCTCGGACGGGACAGGCGTCGCTGGGAGAGTCTCACCGTGGGGCTCCTTGGCGGTGGTCGGGCCCGCGGCGGCCGTGGGCGCGCGCGTCGGGAGTGCGGTACCTGCTGCGCAGGCGGGCGGTGCGGTGGTCGGTCATGGGTGCTTGTCGGAGATGGAGATCGGCGGCTGGGGCGAGGCGGTCGGCGCCGGTGGCGCTCATGACGTGGGGCATGCGGACGGCAGCGAGGAGGTGGAGTCCGGCGTCCACTGTGCGCTTGTCTGAGCCTGCTCCACGCGCATCGTGGCCGACTGCGCGAGCGTGCCCGAGCCGAGCCCCAGCGGGAACTGGAGCGTGGTTACCACGCAGGAGCGCACCGTCTGGCCGACGGCGCCGGTGGAGCCGGTCGGGAAGTACAGGTACACCTGCACGGGGCTGACGTCGTTTGACCCGTACTGCAGCTCGGGCTGTGCAAGCGACTTGACGTAGCTCTGCAGGCTCAGAGTCGAGGACGGGTCGTGGTCCACCGACGCGTAGCGGACCGCTTGCTCGGCCAGCTGGGTCTCTTGGTTGGAGTAGTCCTCGTAGCGGCTGAAGTAGAGGATCCCCATGATGATCGCCACGAGGATCGGCAGCACGATCGCGAACTCCACCAGCACCACCCCGCGCTCCTGGCGCAGGCGAGCGGTGAGACCACGAGCTGTCGGGTGAGTGAGTTTGCATCGCGCCATGACGTGTGGTGCGGCTTCGCTGCAGCGGCCGTCCGTCAGGCTTCAGTGATCGGCCGCGATGGTCTGGGGTAGTGCCGATCCAAGCGCTAGTTGGACCCAGACCAAGGTGCAGGTGCTGCCCGAAGGCGGCGAGGGCGGCCCGGGCCAGCCAGGGCGCCGGACCGGCCGCCGACCGCGTCGGCCCGCCACCGACAGCGTCGGCCAAGGGCCAGGAGCAAGCGTCGGCCACGGAGCAGGAGCAAGCGTTGGCCAAGGGCAGCAGCAAGCGTCGGCCAAGGGCCAGGAGCACCCGGGACCGCTGCCGGGCCCGCATTCGCCCGCGGCGCGGTGCCGAGACCGACCAAGCATGCCGCAGGGCCACGACCACCCGGGCACGCCGGCGCCGGGCCCAGAGCCCGGGGTGCCGGCCCACACATCGTGGGCAGCGTCGCGTCGGCCGACAGGCCCCGGACGCTCACCGACGGCTTCAAGACACACGAAAGCCCGCCGGCGGCGGGTGCCGCAGGCGGGCGTCGTGCCCTGCAAGCGGGTCGGCTCAGACCTTGGTCGCGGCGCTGTTGAACGCCGAGGAGATGTTGCCGCCGAGGAGCACCGCGGCGACGACCACGACGAGCGCGATCACTCCGATCAGGATGCCGTACTCCGCCATCGTCTGACCCTTCTCGGTGCGCATGCGGATCGCCAGCATGCTCACGAGGTCGTAGAGGCTGTTAAACAAAGCTGTTCACCTCCCTCCGGACGTCATGCCGGGTGGCTGTTTGCTCATCAGGCGCGGCCCACCGGCATGCGCATTCACGCCCGGTGTTGATGTATGGCTGGCCCGCCATCGCCCACAACATCGGAGCCGAGCAGGCGCACGCATCACGGAAGAAGGGCTGGTTATGACCTAGACCTATGTGGCGCTCTGCCCGGGGCCAGGGGCCACCGGGCACGCGACCGCCGCGCGCGCCACAGCTAGACGTAGGTGGGGTGTGCCGCGCGCGGCGCGCGGGCGACTAAGGGAGGGTATGACCCGTCGGCAGGATCACGCGCGCGAGCCTCGCAGCCCGCGCGTCGAGCGCTGTGAGCTGTTTTGTGTAGGCGAGCGCTGGGGCGTGCTGCGCGTGCTGGTGGCGCTCGACGAGGCCGCGCCCCCGGCCGGCGCCCGGCTTGAGATCAGGCGCGCGGACGGCCGCATCGCCACGTGCGCGGCACGGGCCTGCGCGCTCGAGCGCAGGCTCGCGAGCCGTGGCTCGGCATCCGCGCTGCTGTGGCGTGCCGCTTTTCTCGTCGAGCTCGCGGCGCTCTGCGACGGGCATCCGGGTGTCGAGCTGGCGCTCGACGGGCGGCGGGCGCTAGCGCTCCCCAAGCCTGCGGTCCGTCCCGCCGCGCCCCGCGCACTCGAGCTGTCGGCGCGGCGCGCGCTCGCGGAGCGGCCCGTGCTCTCCGGCGCCCGCCGGCGGGTCGCCGCGCTGGCGACCGCGGCAGCCGTGACCGCGGCGTCCACCCCGGTCGCGGCCTACGCGAGCCCCGGCGGCCGCGGCGCCGGCCGGGGCTCCGGCTCCGCCACCGGCCCCGCGCCTTCGACCTCCGCGTCGGCGACATCGCCCCCGACAACGACCACCGCCTCCACCTCGACCACGTCCTCGTCCTCGTCGAGCGGCACGGCGTCGTCCTCACCGGGCACCACCCCGCCCGCATCGGGCACCACCCCGCCCGCATCGGGCACCAACCCGCCCGCATCGGGCACGACTTCGCCGCCGAGTACCACGTCCGCGGGCTCGACGCCGCCGTCCAGCACGCCGCCAGGCGCCTCCACGCCGCCGAGCACATCCAGCGCTCCGACCAGCTCGCCGGCCCCGGGCACCGCCACCTCCTCCCCCGCTCCCCCGGCCACCAGCCACCGCCACGGAGACGGGCATCAGCGGCGACCGGGCGCCCGGAGCCCGCACGCGGGCGACGGCGCCACAGGCTCCGGCGCCCAGCACGCAGTCGGTGGCCCCCACTCGGCGCGACGGCGTCATGGGGCAGACGGATCGGCCCGCACGAGCGGGCCGGGCTCGGGCGAGGCGTCTCGGTCCGCGCCCTCGCCGGCGACCGGGACCCCGCTCACGGGCTCGTACTCCGCTCCGGCCGCCTGGACCGGCACGGTTGCGCCCAACCAGGCCCTGACGGGCTCGCTGGGGAGCCTGGCGAGCCCGCAGTCCGACTGGCTCGCGCCTCCCGCCTTCCTGATCCCCATCTACATGCAGGCGGGCGCGCGGTTCGGCGTGCCCTGGCAGGTGCTGGCAGCGATCAACTCGATCGAGACCGACTACGGGCGCGATCTGAGCACGTCGAGCGCGGGCGCGATCGGCTGGATGCAGTTCGAGCCGGCGACCTGGCGCGAGTGGGGAATGGCGGTCGACGGCCACAGCGTGCCCAACCCCTATGACCCCCGCGACGCGATCTTCTCGGCCGCGCGCTACCTGGCGGCCGCCGGCGCGGCGCACGACCTGGCCGGCGCGATCTACGCCTACAACCACGCCGGATGGTACGTCGACGAGGTGCTCGCGCGGGCCCGCGCGATCGCCGCCACCCCGCTGTATGAGCGCGCGACCGTCCGCCACGGCACCTTCTCGGTGTACTTCGCCACAGGGCTTGCGCGCCGGCCGACGATCAGCTATCGGGGCGGGGTGCTGTCCCACTACGACCGGCTGATCGCTGCCGCCAACATGGTGAGCGCCGCCAACTTCCCCTACCTGTACGGCGGCGGCCACGAGCAGCCCGCCCGCTTTGGACCGTTCGACTGCTCGGGAGCCGTCTCCTACGTGATCCAGCAGGCGGGCTACCGGGTGCCCACGACCGTCTCAGGCGAGATCCCAATCTGGCGGTTCCCCGCCGGGCCGGGACGGGTGACGATCTTCTACAACGCCGGGCACACTTTCATGCGCATCGGAAACCGCTACTTCGGGACCAGCGGCTTTGCGCGGCCCGGCGGGGGCGCTGGATGGTTTGACGTCAACCGGCTGCCGGCGTCCTACCTGGCGACCTTCGCCGAGGTGCACGTTCCCGATCTCGGCGTCGACTCGTTCTCGCCGTCGAGCCCCGCAACGCTGCTGGGCCCCGCACGGCCGTCCGGACCACGCCACCGTGGGCCGCGCTTTGCCCCAGGCGGCCTGTCCACGCTCGGCTCCTTCCCAGCGGCACCGGCGCCCGCACAGCCCGGCGCCGGGCGGGGCACAGCGCGGCGCGCACCGATCGGCGACGCCGCGGCGCCGGCCGCCGGCGCCCTGGCACCCAGCACCAGCGCCGACCGGTCAGCTCGGCCGGCCGGCTCTGCGGTCCGCCTGGCCGGATAGCAGAATCGGCACATGGCCCCCGTGCCCCCGGCGGCGGATCCCGACCCCCGGCCGGCTGCCGACCCTCAGACCGATCCCGTTCGCCAGCTGGATCCAGACCCGGAGCTGGATCCGGGCGCGCTGCGCCGCCGCCTGGACCGCCTGCGCTTCGACCTGCACGACGGGCCCCGCCAGGCGGTTCACCTGCTCGCGGAGGACCTGAGGCTGTTCCGCAGCCAGCTTGAGCCGCTGCTTGCCGGCCACCCGGACCGGGCCCGCGCGCTCGGTCGCCTCGACGATCTGGACGCGCAGGTGCAGTCCCTGGACGAGCAGCTGCGCAGGCTGTCCGCGGCCGTGCAACAGCCGCTTTCAAAGCGCGTCGAAGATGCGCTTGATGAGCTGACGAGCGCACTGCGGGAGCGCGCCGGGATCGTGCCGGAGCTCGAGCTGTCGGGCGACCTGGGTCGGCTGAGCGACTCGCAGCGCTTCACGGTGGTGGCGATCGTGCGCGAGTCCCTCGCCAACATTCGCAGGCACAGCCGCGCTCGGCGGGTGCGCATCCGCGTCGCGGCCGACGCGGACGGCGTGACCGTGAGCGTCTGCGACGACGGCATCGGCTTCAGCGAGTCGGCGGCCGAGCAGGCGGCGCGCGCGGGCCACCTGGGCCTGGTGGGGATGCGCGAGCGAGTCCGCATGCTCGGAGGCCAGTTCCGTGTCCAATCACGCCCCGGCGGACCCACGATCGTGTCCGCTCGGCTGCGCCGCTGGCCCGCCTGAACCACCGGTCGCGGCGGTGGCCCGCCTGACCTCCCGGTCGCGCCGGCGGGCCCGTCCGACCGTCAGGTGGCGGCGGCGGGCGACCGCAACAGCCGCGGGGCGCGGGTGGCGTCAGCCGATGCCGTGCTCTAGCGCCCAGCGGACCGCCGCGGCGCGGTTGGCGACCCCGAGCTTTCGGTAGATGTTGGTCAGGTGGAACTTGATCGTGTGCTCGCTGATCCACATCTCGCGGCTGATCGCCGCCGTCGTCAGGCCGGATGCGACCGCCGCCAGGATCGAGCGCTCGCGCTCGGTCAGCCGCGCCGGAGCGGGCTCGTCCGGCGCCGTCTGACGCGCCGGCGGACACGCCGGCGCATGGAACACCGCCCCGCTCGCGGCCTGGCGGATCACCGACGCGATATCGACCGCCTGCGCGCTCTTGAGCACGTAGGCGCTCGCGCCGGCGCGCAGGGCCGCGTCGATCGTCGCGCGATCCTCGCAGGCGGACAGGACGATCACCTTCGTCGACGGCCAGCGCTCGCGCACCGTCTCGATCGCCTCAACCCCGCTGACGCCGGGCATCCACAGGTCCATCACCACGATGTCCGGCCGCCGGCGCTCGACCAGCTGGATCAGCTCCGGGCCGGTGTGAGCCTCGCCCACAACCTCAAGGTCGTCGAGATGCTCGACCGCCCGGCGGATGCCGGCGGCGATCAGCGGGTGGTCGTCGGCAAGCAGCACCTTCAGCGGCGCGGGCTGCGCCACCGCGAGCGGGTCTTCGATCCTGGCCAGAGCTTGCATGCTGGGAAGCGGGCCGGCCGGCGAGCTGACCACGGCGGCGCGGTCCACGCGGGACCCGATTCGTCGCCGGCCACCGTCCGTGCCCGACACTGGATTACTCGGCCGCGATCCGGATGTGCTTGAGCCGAGATCGCCCGGCGAGCGGTGCGAGATGCTCCGGCCGGCGCGAGCGGGATGCTCCGGCCGGCGCGAGCGGGATGCTCCGGCCGGCACGAGCGAGATGCTCCGGCCGGCACGAGCGAGATCCTCCGGCCCGCACGAGCGGGATCCTGCGGCCGGCGGCATCGAGCCGCGCGGCGCCGTGCGCCGGCGGGAATCGTCGCGCTTGCCAGCGACTCAGCCGATCCCCAGCGCCACCAGCGGACCGAGCGATGCGACCGCGGCGCAGAGCGCAAGCGCGGGCCGGGAGCGTCGCGCAAGCGCCGCCAGCAGCAGGCAGGCGAACATCGGCGCGCTGAGCCGCGTGTAGCTCAGCGCGCCACCGAACACCATCCACGGCAGGGTCAGGCCGAACAGCAGCGCCGCAAGCGACGCCGCACAGCGGCGCCGCGCCACGAGCAGAGCGGCGGCCAGGATCCCGGCGAGCATCAGCGTCAGGTAGGCGAGATCCCAGGCGGCGTCGATCGGCGCGCTGCGCAGCGCCCGCCGCACCTCGGCCGCCACCCCGGCCATCGGGCCGGCGAACGCGGTCCCGGGGTCAGACTGCGCGCCACCGAGGCGCACGTCCACGTAGGCCAGCCATCCGGCGAACGCGATGACGGGCACCACCGTGACGGGCCAGAGGGCGCGCCCAGCGACGCGGACCCTGCGCACGGCATGGCGGACAGCGCCGACGCAAACGGCACGCGGGGAGGCGCAGCGCGCGCGCGGACCCGCCCAGCCGGCGCGCGCGCCGAGGCGCACAGCGCCCGGCATCCGGCGCACTCCTCCGGCGAGCCGGTGGCCGCCGGCCGCCCGCGAAAGGCTCCCCGTCCCCTCGCGGCCGAGCACGAGGTCGATCCCGATCGCCGCCACGGCGAGCAGCATGGGCTCGCGCGCCAGCACGGCGACCGTCAGCAGCGCAGCCGCGGTCCAGCGCCTGCGCTCCCAGTACGCGATCAGGCCGCCGACGAGCGCCGCCACCGCGAGCGCGTCGCTGAGGTCGGCGAGCACCGCGTAGGCGAACGCGGGCTGCAGCGCCAAACCCAGCGACCACCAGCCGCAGCGTCCCCGCCGTCGCAGCCAGGCGGCCACCGCCAGCGTTGCGGCGACGATGGCGACGACGTTGACGGCGATCAGCGTCCAGGGGATCAGCGCGCGCCCGCCGCCGGCTGCGAGCCAGGCCAGCGCGGGGTAGGCGACGCGCTGCAGGCGGAAGGTCTGGTCGGCGAAGGCGGCCAATGTCCGCGCGCGCAGGAGCAGTGGATCCTGCGCCAGCGCCCAGAAGTACTGGCCGTCGTAGCCGCTGCCGCGCGTCACGACCGCGCCGCGGGGCGGGTGGATCGCCGCCGCGAAGTCGGTCCCGAACCGGATCAGCCCGGTGGGATTGCCGTCGTAGGCGACCAGGCCCGCACAGACCAGCAGCGCCGGCAGCAGGCAGGCGACGAGCGCCGGGCCCAGGACATCGGCGGCGGGCGCCCGGCGCCCGAGGCGCGACCGCAGCGCCGGATTGATCGTGCTCACCGGGTGGCTATCGGCCTGGCGGCCGCCGCCCGCACCGGACCTTCGTGCAGGGGGCCGATGATCGCGGACCCGACGGCGGCCGCTACCTTTGCCGCGATGGCGATCAGCGAGCAAGCCCCCGTGCCGGCCTCGTCGGCCCAGCGGCCCCCCGCCGGCCGCGCGCAGCGCCAGGCGGGCGGGCACGAGGTCCTGGTGGCGGTCACCGACCACGCGGCCGAGCGCTACCGCCAGCGCGTGCGCGGGACGCTGGACGCGCGCGCCGAGATCGTGGCGCGGGTCGCGGCCGCGTGCGCGGCGGGCCGGGTCCGACCCGGCGAGCGCGGCGCGCTGCTGGTGGAGGATCTCCGGCGCCCCGCGCTCGTCTACGTGTGCCGTCCGCAGTGCGGGGAGCTCGTCGTCACGACCCTGTGGGAGGAGGGCGACGCGGCCGCGGTGCCCCGGCGCTTCACGGACGCGCTGCGCCGCGACGACCACCGGGTACGCTGATCGCGATGGTCGTGCGCCCGCGCCGCCTGATGCCGCGACCGCCCCTGTGGGCGCAGTGGGTGATGTCGCTGCTGTGCGCCGCCGGAGCGCTGACCGCCCTGGTGCTGTTCGTCAGCGCCAACGACCACAACTACTCGGTCGCCACGCTCGACCCGGCCGCGGTCCAGCGCGCCAACCGCGAGGCGGAGCTGCTCACCGCCCAGGACCAGCAGCCGCACCTGGTGCGCCTGCGCTCGGCGCTCAGCCCGCGCCTGGCACTGGTCAGAGTGATCAGGCAAGACATGGACCGCCGGATCGCAAGCGGGGCCGTCGCCGGGACGCTGCAGCGCGCGTTCTGCCGGCCGGCGGGCGGCGGTGCGAGCGCGCCCGCGTTCTCCTGCCTGGCAACCGCCGCCTCCGTCAACTACATGTACGTGGGCGTCGTCCACATCGCCGCGCGGGAGCTCGTATGGTGCCGGCACGACGAGCCGCCCGTGCCCGGCGTGCCCGTGCCGCTAAGCCCGCTTTGCACCCGCTGACCTCGCGGCCCGTGCCGCCGCGCCCGCTCTGAGCCCGCTGAGCGCCGGGCCGCGGTGACGGCCGATCGGCACGCGGTGACGGCCGATCGGCGCGGTGTGCGTGCGCCTTCAGGCCAGGCGGACCCGGACGGGTGCGCCGCCGAAGTCCACAAGCTCGATCCAGCCCGCGGGTATGCGTGCTGAGCGCCCCGGCTGCAGGCGCGCCGGGCGCCCGCGCCACAGGCTGCGCCCGCCCTGCTCGATGACGACCCGCGGGCGCGTGAGGAACGCCGAGGAGCGAAGCAGGAAGCAGTCTCGCGGCGGGAGCCCGCCGCCGGGGGCGATCCGGCTCGGGGAGATCCAGCCCAGCGGCGGCTCACAGCAGACGGCCAGCGTGCGGCGCGGCGCGGGCGCGCCGGCCAGCGCGCAGGCGATCGACCGAGCGGCGTGGCGGCCCGCGAGCGCCGCCACGTCGGCTGGCTCTGCCCCGTGCACGAGATTGCCCGCCGCCCACACCATCGGCGTGCCGGTGCGCAGCTGCTGATCGACCGCCGGGCCGCGGGTGCCGGCGTCGAGGTCCACGCCCGCTCGCACCGCCAGCTCGTGGTCGGGGATCCAGTCGGCGGTGAAGATCACCGTGTCGCAGCGCAGCGCCCGTGTCTCGCCGGTCGCGAGGTTCTGTAGCTCGACTAGCTCCACCCGGGCGCGGCCGCGGATCGCCGCAACGCGCGTGCGGGTCCACAGCGGCACGCCGAGCGCCCGGGCGCCCGCGGCGAACAGCCCGAGGGACTGGTGGCGCTCGAGCTCTGTGACCATGCCCGCGACCGCGCACCCGGCCTGACGAAGGGTGGCGATCGCCGAGTAGCTGACGTGCTCGGCGCCGACGATCAGCGCACGCCTTCCGGGCGGTCGCCGCTCCAGGTGCACCAGCTGCTGCAGCGTTCCGGTGGTCATCACCCCCTCCGGGCGGCTGCCGGCCACAAGGCGCGCGGACCGCGGTCGCTCCCGGCAGCCGCAGGCGAGCAGGATCGCGCGCGCGCGCAGCACACGGCGCCCGGCCGGACCGGTGGCCAAGAGCTCGCGCTCCGGCGACCCCGGCGCGGTGGCCAAGAACTCGCGCTCGTGCGACCCCCAGTCGGTGGCCATCGTCTCGACCGCCACCTGCACCCCGGCGGCGGCGGCCAGCGCCGCGAGCCTCGCGGCGTATGCGGGGCCGCCGAGCAGGCGATGAAGGTCGCGGGCGCCGAAGCCCTGGTGGTCGCAGTGGCGCGGCACGCCCCCCGCCCGACGCTCCCGCTCGAGCACCACCACGCGGCCCACCCCCATCTCTCGCAGGGCGATCGCCGCGCTCAGCCCGGCCGGGCCGCCACCGACGACCACCACATCCGCGCTGTCGTTCATCGCCGGCGGTGGGCCTCAAGGATCGATGCCAGCCGGGCGCCGCAGTAAAAGCCCTGGCAGCGCCCCAGCTGCGCGCGCGTGCGCCGGCGCAGCCCGTCCAGGTCGACCGGGGGGATGGGCCCCGCCAGGGCGTCCTCGATCTCGCCCTGGGTGACGCGCTCGCAGAAGCAGACGATCCGCCCGTAGCGGGGGTCTGCGGCGATCCGCTGCGCGTCGGCGTACGGTCGCACGGAGGCCTCTCCGATCGGCGCCATCCGCGGCTCGGCGTGGTGGGGTCGCTCTCGCAGCGCCAGCCCCGCGCGCTCGAGCTCGTCGCGGACGTGCTCGGCGATGGCCATGCTGGCGGTCAGCCCGGTTGACCTGATGCCGCCGACGCACACGTACCGCTGACCGGGATCGACATGGATCTGGTAGTCGGTTGAGGCGGTCGCCGCCCTCAGCCCGGCGTAGGTGGCCGTGACCTCCATGCCGGCCAGCGCCGGCAGCATCCGCTTCGCGTGCTCGCGCAGCGAGCTGAGGCCGGCCGCGGTGCAGGAGGTGTCCTCGCGCTCCTGCACATCCTCAGCGGTGGGCCCCACCAGCACGTTGCCGAACACGGTCGGCGCGATGATCACCCCCTTGGTGCGCTCGCTGGGCACCGGCAGGATCGTTTGAGAGATCAGCCGCCGCGCGAGCTTGTCGAACACGATCAGCTCGCCCCGCCGCGGCGCGATCTGGAAGCGCTCGTGGCCCATCATCGCGTCCAGCCGGTCGCTCTCAAGCCCGGCCGCGTTTATCAGCCAGCGCGTCGACAGGCGCCCGCGGCTCGTCCTCAGCTCGTGCGCGCCGCCGCCGGGCCGCTCGACGGCCACAAGGCGCTCGCCGCGTCGCAGCTCGCAGCCCGCCAGCACCGCCTCGCTCGCGAACGCCAGCGGCGGGGTGAACGGGCACACGATGTGCTCGTCGGGGATCGACAGCGCCCCGTGCGCCCCCGCGGCGAGGTGCGGCTCAAGCTCGTACAGCTGCCGCGGCGACAGCTCCCGGGCGCGCCGATACCCGTTTGCGCGGGCCCGCTCGGCGATCTGCGGCAGCCGGCGAAGCTCGGCTTCGCTCCAGGCCACAAGCACCGCGCCGGTGCGCTCCACGGGGATGCCGACCCGCTCGGCGTAGCGCAGCAGCAGGTCGTGGCCGCGCGCCACGAGCCTTGACTCAAGCGTGCCGGGAGGCGCGTCAAAGCCCGTGTGAAGGAGCGCCGTGTTGGCCTTGGAGGTGCCCGCGCCGATGTCGGGTGAGGCCTCCAGCAGGGTGATGTCAAGCTCGAAGCGGCTGAGCTCACGCGCGATCGCGGTGCCGACGTCCCCGCCGCCGACGATCGTGACGTCGCGCACGCCCGCGCGCGTCATCTAGCCCTCCGCGCCAGCATCCCCGCGGCCTCACGCCAGCGGAGCAGCCGCCGCTCGGCCTCATCGCCGGGCATCCGCGGCTCATACACGGCGCTCGGGCGCGGCTGGCCCACGGCCCGACCGGGGTCGGGGGCGTCGCCGGCGCCCAGGCGAGCCAGCGCCGCCAGCCCGAGCGCGGTCGCGTCCGCGCCCGAGTGCACCGCGACCGGCGCCTGCAACAGGTCCGCCTGCGCCTGCATCAGGGCGCGCGAGGCGGTCAGGCCACCGTCCACGCGCAGGGTCCCCAGTGCGCCTCCGATCGCGTCGGCGGCGGCGCGCGCCAGCCACGCCACCTGGGCCGCCACCCCCTCCACGACCGCGCTGACCAGCGCCTCGCGGCCGGACTGCAGCGACAGGTCAAGCCAGCCCGCGCGCGCGTCCGGCGCCCAGAACGGCGCGCCCAGGCCGGCCAGCGCCGGCACGAAGGTCACCCCTCCCCCGCCGTCCCAGCACCGGTCCAGGTCGCCCGGGCCCGAGATCAGCCCCAGGCCCTCAAGCCACGACACCGCCGCCCCGGCCGTGTACACCTGACCGTCGAGGCAGTAGCTGGGCTCGCCGCCAAGCCGCCAGGCGACGCTGGCCGACAGGCCCGGCGCGTCCGCCGCCGCGTGGGCGCGCGGCGGGTCGCCGCCGGCGTTGACCAGCAGAAACGCCCCGGTCCCGTAGGTGCACTTGGCCTCGCCGCGCTTCAGGCAGCCCTGGGCGAACAGCGCCGCCTGCTGGTCCACGCACAGCGCGCAGATCTCAAGCGGCTGCCCGAAGGCGCGCGTGCGCCCGACGGGCTGCGCGCAGTCCACGATCTCAGGCAGCCCGCCGACGTCGATCCCGAACACCTCGCACGCCTCCGCCGACCAGGCACAGGAGCCCAGGTCGAGGAGCATCGTGCGCGAGGCGGTCGCCGCGTCCGTGGCAAGGCGCCCCGTGAGGCGGGCCAGCAGCCAGGAGTCGACGGTCGTGACCGCGGCCGCGGGATGGCGCTGCGCCAGCAGCGCCATCTTCGGCGCGGCGAAGTAGGGGTCCAGCGGCAGCCCGCTGATCTCGCGCAGGCGCGGCGCGTGATCGCGCAGCCGCGCGACAAGCCCGGCGGACTGGCGGTCCTGCCAGCTGAGCGCCGGGGCGAGCGGGCGGCCGTCGGCCCGGTCCCAGGCGACGACGGTCTCCCCCTGGTTGCCCAGGCCGACCGCGTCCACGCGCACGCCGGCGTCGCGCAGCGCCGCCCGCCCGGCGCTGAGCACCGACTCCAGCAGCTCCTGGGCGTCCTGGAGCACCTCGCCCGCCGCGCCGGCGCGCGGGTGCACCCGCACGCTCGAGCGGCCGAGCACCGTGCCCCGCTCGTCGACGACGATCGCCTTCGTCGCCGAGGTCCCCTGGTCGATCGCGAGAACGTTCATGTGGTCTAGACCGGCGCCGGGCGATGATACCGCCCAGAGATCGTCCATCATCTCGCCATGGCCTCCACCTCACGCCCGCCCCGAGCAGCGGCGCCCGGCGGCGGCCGGTCGGCCGCGGCGCGCCACAGCCGCATCGCCGCCGAGCTGCGGGACCGAATCGAGACCGGCCGCCTGGCGGCGCACCAGCGCCTGCCCTCCGAGCGAGAGCTCAGCCGAGCCCACGGCGTGGCGCGAATGACCGTGCGCCAGGCGCTGGAGGCGCTGGAGCGCGAGGGGGTCATCTACCGTCGCCCCGGCATCGGCAGCTTCGTGGCCGAGCCCCGCATCGGCATGGGGATCGGAAGCCTGTCGGAGGAGCTTCTGCGCACCGGTCACCTGCCGGGCGCGCGGCTGCTGCGCGCCGAGCGGGCCCGCGCGACCCCGCTGGTCGCGGAGGCGCTGGGGCTGGGCGAGGACGAGGAGGTGCTGATCACCGTGCGGCTGCGATCGGCCGACGGCGAGCCGCTGGCGGTGGAGACCAGCCACTGGTCCCAGCACCTGATGCCCGACCTGTTCGAGAACCTCACCGAGGGCTCGCTGTGGGCGCTGGCCAGGGACCGCTACGGCCTGACGCCCAGTCGCATCGACGCCAGGCTTGAGACGATCACGCTCGACGAGCGCACGGCCGAGCGGCTGCGCACGCACGAGGGCGCCGCGGCGCTGCTGCTCACGCGCTGCACATACGACGAGCGCGGGCGCTGCTTCGAGTTCGCGCGCGACGTCTATCGCGGCGATCGCGCGGCGTTCCGCATCCGCTCGGCGGTCCCGCCCGACGGCGGCTGGTGTATGATCGCCCGCTAGCGGTCTAGACCAGCCGCGGAATGAGAGGACCACGAGAGGCCCAGGCGGAAGCAGCGGATGGGATCAGTCGGCCCGAGCGCCGCGCAGGGGATCAGTCGCCCCCAGCGCGCCGCTGAGGGATCGGTCGGCCCCAGCGCACCGCCGAGGACCGGATTGGAGGGAGGAACCGTGAGCACCAGGGAGGCCCCCGCCGACAGCGTCGAGCAGTTCGGCTATCGCCAGGAGTTCCGGCGAACGTTCAGGCGGTTCGCCTCGTTCGCGATCGGCTTCTCGTTCATCTCCATCACGACGGGCATCTTCACCACGTACGGATCGGTGCTGGCCAGCTCCGGCCCACTGGGGATCTGGACCTGGCCGCTTGTGATCGTCGGTCAGCTGGCGGTGGCGCTCGTGTTCGGCGTGCTGGCCGCCCGGATCCCGCTGGCCGGATACTCCTACCAGTGGATGTCCAGGCTCGCCAATCCGCAGATCGGATGGCTGGTCGGCTGGTTCGCGTTCGCCTTCCTGGTCGTCGACGTGGTCGCGGTCGACTATGCGCTGGCCTCCACGGTCGCCCCGGCCCTGTTCGGCTACGTCGGGACCCAGGGCAACACCTGGCTTGCGACCGCGCTGATCGTGCTCGCCCAGGCGCTCTTGATCATGTTCTCAACCCCCTGGACGCAGCGAGTCAACAACGGCGCGGTGGCCACCGAGATCGCCGGCGTGGGCGGGCTCACTGTCCTGCTGGTGGTCGTCGGAGCGATCCGCGGACTGCTCAACGGCGGCCATCTGTTCTCCCGCGGCGCGATCCCGGCGGCGGGCTACTTCTCGTTTGGCACCGGCTCGCACGACAGCCCCTGGGTGCTGGCGTTCCTGCTTGGAGCCTTCACGATCGTGGGCTTTGAGGCCTGCGGGAACCTGGCGGAGGAGACCGAGGATCCCGGCGCGACGGTCCCGCGGGCGATGTGGAGCTCGGTCGCGATCTCCGGGGTGATCGGGTTCGCCTTCCTTGTGGCGATCTCGGCCGCCAGCGGCAACCTCAAGGCGCTTGCCGCCTCCTCGACGCCGGTCGCCGACGTGGTCATCCGGGTCCTGGGGTCGGTGGTGGGCAAGATCTTCCTGGTGATCGTCATGTACTCGATCTTCGCCTGTGGCCTTGTGATCTTCGTGACCGTCACGCGCCTGATGTGGGCGATGTCCCGTGACGAGCGCTTCCCCGGCTGGCGGGCGCTGCGCACCGTCAACGCGCGCTACGACAGCCCGCTGGTCGCGACCGCGGTCGCGGGCGTGGTGATCGAGGCGGTGCTGGCGATCTTCGCCACTCGCACCCACGCCCTGTTTGACCTGTTCAGCGCGGCCACGCTGATGCCGGCGGTGATCTACCTGGTCACGGTGCTGCTGTACGTCGCCGCGCGCAGGCGGCTGCCCCGCACGCACGGCTACTCGCTGGGCGCGGCGGAGATCCCGGTGATCGTGGTGGCGCTCGTGTGGCTGGCATTTGAGATGTCGATCTTCCGCGACAGCTCGTTCGCCACCCCGTGGCTGTATGTGGCCGTCATGATGGCCATCGGGCTCATCTACTTCGCCTACATGCTGCTCACCCACCGCCCGCTCACGATGCCCGGCGACGGGCCCCGGGAGCGGCAGGACGCCTCCGCCGGCGCATAAGCCGGGCCGGCTTTAGGCTGCGCCGCTCAGCGCCACTGGCCCGCTGAGGCTGCGCCGCTCAGCGCCACGCCACTCGGCCGGGCGCGCGGGAGTGCGGAGAGAAGCGGATCTGCACGATCGGCGCTCGGAGCGGGACCGAGAACGCGACGCAGCCGCTGCGGGTCTCACCGGCGCCGATGAGCGACTCGAAGTCCACCAGCGGCGTCTGGCACACCCCGGTCCTGACCATCAGCGGCGTCGCCTCACCGGAGGGGGTCACCAGCGACCAGTCGCCGGAGGCGGTGCTGTCGTAGGTGGCACCGGCGTCGTTTCTGATCACGACCAGCACCCCGACCGCGCGCGTGCCGGGCAGCAGCGCGGCGGCACCGTGCAGCGGATCGATCACCCGGGTGACCGTCACCGACAGCAGCGAGCCGCCGGCGTGCACCTGCAAGGTCGCGCCGATCCGCGCGCCGCGATCGCGCCGGCGCCGGCGCGCGATGGCTGATGTGGCCGACGACGAGACGCCGCGCTGCGCCGGCGAGCCCCCGGTGGCGGAATGCGACTCGCCGCTTTCGCCCCGGGACCCGGCGGCGGCGGTGTGCGAGTGGCCGGTCGCGCCCTGGGACCCGGCGGTGGCGGTGTGGGAAGGCCCGGACGCGGCGGACGAGGCGGTCGCGGAGCGCGGCGCGCCCTGAGATCCGCAAGCGCCCGCGGCCAGCGCCAGGGCCAGCGCGGACGAAAGCCACCTGGGCGCTGCGCCCGGGCGGCGGGCCCGGCGCGGAGGGTGGCCGCCGGGCTCGCCGGGTCCAGACCTGAAAGCGGGGTTCACGATCGGCCAACATAGACGCCGGGCGACATGGTTGGATGCGCTCTGCGATGGCGCCTGATCCCGATCTCGTCAACCGAATCCGCGCGGCGCTCGGCCAGGAGATCGGGGTGACGGAGAAGCGGATGTTCGGGGGCGTGGCCTTCCTGGTCGACGGGCATATGGCGGTCGCCGCCAGCGGCGCCGGCGGCCTGCTCGTGCGCGTCGATCCCGCCGGCGCCGAGCGGTTGCTGGCGCGGGCGCACGTGCAGCCGATGATCATGCGCGGGCGGGCGGTGGACGGCTGGCTGCGGGTCGCGCCCGAGGGCATTTCGACCAGCCGCCAGCTTCGCGGCTGGGTGGCACGCGGGGTGGCCCGGGCGCGCTCGCCGGCGCACGAGGCCGGCCCGGGCTCCAGCGGGCGCTCGCCGGCGCACGAGGCCAGGCCGGGCCCCAGCGGGCGCTCGCCGGCGCACGAGGCCGGCCGCGGCTCCAGCGGGCGCCCGCCGGCGCCGGCTGCCCCACGGCGCTCGCGCACGCCCCGCAGCCGCCCGTCCCGCGACCGGGACGGAGGCTAGGAGACGCGGTAGCGGTCGGTCAGCGCGGCGAGCTTGGCCGAGAGCTCGTTGAGCGCCTCGGCGGCCACCTGCGACGACTGCGCCCCCTCAAGGAACTGCGAGGTCCCCGCCTCGATGCTGGCCATCGCCTCCGCGATCTGGTCCATGCCGACACTCTGCTGGTGCGCGGAGGCCGCGATCTGCTCGGCGGCTGCGGACGCCGCCCGGATCGTGTCGGTCAGCGAGGCGATCCCCTCGCCGGCTGCGCCGGTCAGCGCGAGCCCCTTGTCGACCACCCTGGTCCCCTCCTCGCTGGCCTGCACGGCAGCCGCGGTGGCCTGCTTGACGTCGTTGAGGATCGCCTCCACCTGCGCGGTGGCGCCCTTGGACTGCTCGGCGAGGCTGCGGACCTGGTCGGCCACCACCGCAAAGCCCTTGCCGTGCTCGCCGGCGCGAGCCGCCTCGATCGAGGCGTTGAGGGCCAGCAGGTTGGAGCGGTCGGCCAGCTCGTTGACGGTCTGGGTGATCGCGCCGATCTGCTGGGTCCTCTCCGACAGCGTGAGGATCTCACGCGCGATCCCGTCGACGCGCGCGCGGATCTCCTCCATCGCGGAGGCGATCGCCGACACCGCCTGGGTGCCAGCGTCGGACACGGCGACCGACTCGGCCGCCTGACGCGCGACCTCACGGGCCCGGTGGGCGGTGTCGTCGGCCGCCGAGCGCAGCTCGTTGATCGTCGCCGTGGTCTCGGAGATCGCGGCCGACTGCTGGCCCGCGCTCTCGGTGTGCCGGTTGACGGACGCAAGGATGCCAGCGGTCGAGACGCCGATCTCGTGCACGCCGGTCTGGATCTCGCCCGAGATCTCCGCCAGCCCGGCCACCATCGTGTTCAGGCTTCCCGATAGCTGCGCCAGCTCATCGGCTCCCATGGCCGAGACGGTCGCGGTCAGATCGCCGTCGGCGACCCGCGAGGCGAACTGCGAGTAGGCGCGCACGGCCTCCTGCAGCGCCTCGCGCGAATCCCGCTCGGCCCGCGCCGAGGCCTCGAGCTCGCGGTGGCGCTGCTCGGTCAGCTGGCTCATCCGCCGCAGCGCAAGGCCGAAGCGGACCCCGGCCGCCAGCAGCGTCAGCGTGGCCAGCGCGATCGCCACCTGGCTTGCATGCATCAGCGAGCCGGCAAACAGGATCGCCAGCGCAAACGCCGACGCCGCGACCGGAACCGCAAAGCCCGAGCCGTGGTTCTCCTGCGGCGCCACCCGCGATCCGGGCGCAAGCCACACCGCGCTGGCGATCAGGCACAGCGACGTCGGCCAGGCGCACATGTTGAAAAACCACCCCGGCGCGGTCGACACCAGGCCGCCGAACAGCGCCGATATGTCGCCCGCCGCGTTGAACGCGCCCGCGGCGGCGATCAGGTACCAGCGCGCCCGCTTGCCGGCCGGCAGCAGTCGGATCCCGATCAGCGTCAGCCCAAACAGCAGCAGGTCGCAGACGGGGTAGACCATGTTCACCGCCGCAAACTCGGTCCCGCCGCCGGACGCCCGCGCGATCGTGGAGAACAGGAACGCGACCAGGGCCGCGGCGGTCGCGAGCACCGCCACCACGCCGTCGAGGTAGTTGGCCGCGCTCAGGCGGCGCACGTCGCGCTGGACGAGCATCATCACGCCCACGTAGGCCAGCGGGAAAAAGCCAGCCCACAGGAAGTTGGCCGGCGAGAGCGTGGCGGGCGTGGCGCCGCCAGCGGTCTCAAACCCCATCGTGAAATCGCCCAGCGCCCAGGAGACGCACCCGGCGCCAAGCCACAGCGCGTAGCGGCGCCGGCGCGGGTCCGACAGCCCCTTGGCCACCACCAGAAGCGCGCAGACAAGCTCGAAGCCCGCCACAAACCACGTGTCCAGCCAGCGCGGCGAGGGGCCCTGCGGGCCGCGCACGATCAGCGAGGCCATGTAGCCGAAAGCCGCGAGGATCAGCACCGAGAACAGCGCCCTGACCCCTCCGCTTGGGCCGGCCGAACGCGCCGCCGTCGAGCGGGCCCCGACGGGACCCGTGTCCGCCACCGCCATTTCCGTCTCCTGACGCCGTGGGTGCCCCGTACCACGCCGGCGCAGTCCGCCTTGGCCGCCCGGCCGGCGCGGGGCCTGTTGGCGTGCGTTATCGGCCAAGGTGCGCGCATCTGTAGCGCGTGTCGTAGGCTGCGACCGTGCCCACGCCGAGCGAGCTGCCGCCGCTATGCGAGTCGGATGTCGACCCGGACCCGATCCGCCAGTTCCGTACGTGGTTTGAGGCTGCCGCGGGCGCGGGCATCGACCAGCCGGAGGCCGCGGCGCTGGCGACCGCGGACGCAGACGGCGCCCCGTCGGTGCGGATGGTGCTCGTCAAGGGCGTCGACGAGCGGGGGTTTACGTTCTTCACCAACTACGCAAGCCGCAAGGGCCGTGAGCTCCAGGTCAACCCGCGTGCGGCGCTGGCCTTCTACTGGGGGCCGCTGGGCCGCCAGGTCCGCGTCAGCGGACCGGTGGCGCGAACGAGCCGCGAGGAGTCGGTCGCCTACGCTCGCAGCCGCCCGCGCGGCAGCCAGCTGAGCGCGCTCGCCTCTCCCCAGAGCGAGGTGATCGGCTCCCGCGAGCAGCTTGAGCTCCGCGTGGCCGAGCTTGACGCAAGCCTCGGCGACGAGCTTCCGGTGCACGAGAGCTGGGGCGGGTTCGTGCTGGCGCCCACGGCCGTTGAGCTCTGGCAGCAGCGCCCGGACCGGCTGCACGACCGGCTCCTGTACACGCGCGCGGACGGCGGTTGGCGGATCGACCGCCTCGCGCCCTGACGTAGATGGCCGCACGGGCGGCGGCGATCGTGCTCGCCGGCGGTCGCTCGTCGCGGATGGGCAGCCCCAAGGCGTGGCTGCCCTGGCATGGCTCGACGCTCCTGCGCCGGGTGACGGGCATCGCCGCCCGCGCGGTCGACGGGCCGGTCGTGGTCGTCGGCGCGCCCGGCCAGGCGCTTCCCGCGCCGCCGGCCGGGGTGCAGCTGGCGACCGACGCGCGCGAGGGCGCCGGCCCGCTTGAGGGGATCGCAGCGGGCCTTGAGGCGATCGGCGAGCGCGCGGCGGTCGCCTACGTGTCCTCCACCGACGTACCGCTGCTTCACCCCGCCTTCATCTCCCGCGTCGTCGGCGCCCTCGAGGCCGGCTTCGACGCCGCGCTGCCCGAGGTGGGCGGTCATCGCCAGCCACTGGCCGCCGCCTACCGGCCGTCGCTGCTGAAGCTCGTCCTGGAGCTGATCGACGCCGGCCGGATGCGGCCCGCGTTCCTGTTCGAGCGCTGCCGCACCCGGATGCTGAGCGAGCGAGAGCTGCTCGCCGATCCGGCGCTGGCTCGGGCCGACCCGGAGCTTCGCTCGGTCTGGAACTTGAACGAGCGCGCCGACTACGAGCGCGCGCTGATGCTGGCGCCACCCACGATCGAGGTGCGCATGTACGGGACGCTCGCCGGCCCGGGCTCGGAGCGGCGGCGCACCGTGGGCGCCTGGTCGCTCGGCGAGCTCGCGGCCGCGGTGGGCGTGGAGCTGGGCGAGCATGTGGTCGCGGCGCTCAACGGAGACCAGATCACCCGTGACGCGGAGCTGCCGCTGGTCGCCGGGGACAAGGTGTCGCTGATGGCCGCCGACGCCGGCGGCTGAGCTGCCGAGCGCCGGAGCACGCGCGCCTGAGCCACGGACGCCCGGAACACGCGCGGCTGAGCGGACGGCCGGAACGCGCGCGGCTGAGCCACGGACGGCCGGAACAAGGGCGGCTGAGCCAGGGGCGGCCGGCGCCGGGCGCGCGGACCGGTGGCCTAGCATCGAGGAATGACGCCCGGCGGCTATTTCGCCCGCGCGCTGATCGCCGACCTGAGCAGCGGCCAGACCGTCGTCGAGCCGCTCGACGAGCGCGTGCTGCGCTCGTTCATCGGTGGCGCCGGGCTCGGCGCCTGGCTGATGCACCGCCACTGCCCGCCCGGCGCCGATGCGCTGTCCGCCGACGCTCCGCTGGCGTTCGTGTTCTCGCCGCTTGTGGGCACGCCGCTGACCACGAGCGCCAAGTTCGCGGTGCTCGCCAAGTCGCCGCTGACCGAGCGGCTCAACGACGCGCTCGCCTCAAGCCACTTCGCGATCGCCGGCAAGCTCACCGGCCACGACGCGATCGTGCTGCGCGGGCGCTGCCGCGAGCCGTCGGTGGCGATCATCGACGGCTCCACGCTGCGCCTGGAGCCCGCCGGCGAGCTGTGGGGGCTGCCCGCGGCGGAGGCCGAGCGGGCGCTGCGCGCGCGGCTCGGACCCGCCTGGCGGGTGGCGGCGATCGGGCCCGCGGGCGAGCGCCTGGTCCGCTACGCGACGATCTCCCACGACGGCCGGCACGCCGGCCGCGGCGGCCTGGGCGCCGTGCTGGGCGCCAAGCTGTGCAAGGCGGTGGCCGTTCGGCCGCGCACCAAGGTGGCGCCCGCCGACCCGCGGGCGGTCATGGCGGCTGCCGCGGCTCTGCGCGAGCGCTCCTTTGGAGCCGCGACCGCCAAGTACCGCGAGCTGGGGACGATGGCCAACCTGCTCGCGTTCAACGCCATCTCGACCCTGCCCACGCGCAACTTCGGCGCCGCCCGCTTCGACGGAGCCGCCTCGCTGGCGGCCGAGGAGATCGCGCCGCTGCGCCAGGTGGCGCGCCACTCGTGCGCCTCGTGCGCGATCGGCTGCGAGCACATCTACGCCACGCGCGGTGGCAGGCGGGCGCGGATGGAGTACGAGAACGCGTTCGCGCTCGGGCCGCTGTGCGGGGTGGCCGACGCCGACACGGTGATCGCGGCCAGCGCGCGCTGCGACGAGCTGGGGCTCGACACGATCTCCGCCGGCGGGACGATCGCCTGGGCGATGGAGTGCGCGCAGCGAGGGCTGATCGAAGCGCCCTGGCTGCGCTTCGGCGATGGTGGCGCCCTGCTGCGCGCGATCGAGGAGATCGGGGCGCGAACCGGGCTGGGCGAGCTGCTGGCCGAGGGCTCGCGCCGCGCGGCGCAGACCGTCGGAGGGGGATCGGACGCCTTCGCCGCGCACGTCAAGGGGCTCGAGCTCCCCGGCTACGAGCCCCGCACCCTGCACGCGATGGCGCTGGGACTGGCTGTCAACGCGCGCGGCGCCGACCACAACCGCTCGGGCGCCTACGAGGCCGACCTGTCCGGCCGCCTGGACCGCCTTGCGGGCGGGGAGGCGCACGTGCAGGCCGCGATCGAGACAGAGGACCGCTCCGCGATCATGGACTCGCTGATCCTGTGCAGGTTCCTGCGCGGAGCGTTCAGCGACCCGATGGCCGAGTGGGCAAAGCTTCTGTCGATCGTCACCGGCTGGGAGGTGGACGCGGCCGAGCTGGGAGCTACCGCCAGGCGGATCGTGCTGGCCAAGCGCCTGTTCAACCTGCGCGAGGGCTGGACGGCCGGCGAGGACCGACTCCCCGAGCGCTTCTTGACCGAGCCGCTGGCGCTGGACTCCGGGCGCACGGCAACGCTCAGCCGGGAGCGACTGGCGGACATGATCGCCTCCTACTACCGGCGCCGGGGGCTGGACGAGGACGGCATCCCGGCATCTGCGACAATCGAAGAGCTGGGTTTGGCGGCGCTGTGCGCGGACGCCGGAGCCGTCGGGGCCGCCCCGGGCGCCGGAGCCGCGCCGGGCGCCGGAGCAGCCAGTGCGCCGCGAAGCCGAGCCCCAGAGCCCGCGCAGAGGAGATAGCGACATGGCCACGACCACGGAGACCGCGCGCAGCGAGGCGACAGCGCAGGTCACGCTGCGAATCGACGGCCGCGAGGTGACCGTCGCGGAGGGAACCACGATCCTGGCGGCCGCCGCGCAGGTTGGGATCGACATCCCCGTGCTATGCCACAACGACCGCTTTGACCCGGTCGGCGTGTGCCGCATGTGCGTCGTGGACGTCGGCGCGCGCGCCTACGCCGCAGCGTGCGTGCGCCCCTGCGAGGACGGCATGGAGGTCACGACCACGGGCACAGAGCTCGAGGCCCACCGCGCCACGCTGACCGAGCTCCTGCTCTCAGACCAGCCTGATCCCCGCGAGGACCCCAAGGAGACGACCACCGCCGACAACGAGCTGCTGGCCCTAGCGCGGCGCTACGGCGTCGGCAAGGACTCGCCGATCCCGCAGGCGGCCGGCCGCGGGGTGGACCTGTCCAACCCGGTGATCGCGGTCAACCACGACGCCTGCATCCTGTGCGACCGCTGCGTTCGCGCCTGCGACGACATCCAGGGCAACGACGTGATCGGCCGCAGCGGCAAGGGCTACGCCACCCGGATCGCGTTTGACTTCAACGATCCGATGGGCTCCTCCTCCTGCGTGACCTGCGGCGAGTGCGTGTCCGCCTGCCCGACCGGCGCGCTGGTCAACAAGCCGATCAACGGCGTGCCGATCCGCCCGCGCAGCGAGCTGAGGCAGGTCGACACGGTCTGCCCCTACTGCGGCGTCGGCTGCGCGCTCACCTACCACGTCGACGACCAGCGCGGGGCGATCGCGTTCGCCGAGGGGCGCGAGCAGCCGGGGTCACAGCGCCGGCTGTGCGTCAAGGGCCGCTACGGCTGGGACTACGCCGCCTCGCCGCAGCGCCTCACCGTCCCGCTGATCCGCCGCGAGGACGCCTACCCCAAGGGCCCGCTGTCAAGCGCGGTGCGGGGGGAGATGCAGGGCGGCGCAGACGGGCGAGGGCAGGCCAACGGACGCGGCCGCAAGCCCGGCGGGCTGGTCGACTACGACGAGGTGCTGCCGGCGTTCCGGGAGGCCAGCTGGGACGAGGCGCTGGACCTCGTGGCGCGGCGGCTGAAGGAGATCCACGCGGCCGGCGGCCCGGGCGCGATCGCCGGGTTCGGCTCGGCCAAGTGCTCCAACGAGGAGGCCTACCTGTTCCAGAAGCTGATCAGGACTGGCTTTCACACCAACAACGTCGACCACTGCACGCGCCTGTGCCACGCCTCGAGCGTCGCGGCGCTGTTTGAGGGGATCGGGTCAGGCGCGGTTTCGACCACCTACGGCGACGTCGCCAACGCCGACGCGATCATCATCGCCGGCTCCAACGCCACGGCCAACCACCCGGTCGCCTCGTCGTTCTTCAAGCAGGCGCACCGCCGGGGCACGACCGTGATCTACGTCGACCCGCGCGCCGACCGCCTGGCCGACCACGCCGACATCTACTGCCAGCTCAAGCCGGGCACGGACGTCGCCTTCTACAACGCGGTGATGCACGAGATCATCCGCCTGGGGCTGGTCGATGAGGAGTTCGTGCGCAACCGCACCTCCAACTTTCAGGCGCTGGCGGAGACCGTCAGCCACTACCCGCCCGAGCGCGGTGAGCAGATCACCGGCGTCAGCGCCGAGACGATCCGCCGGGTGGCGCGCGTGTTCGGCGAGGCCCGCTCGGCGATCATCTTCTGGGGGATGGGGATCTCCCAGCACACCACCGGGACCGACAACGCCCGCTGCCTGATCGCGCTGGCGGCGATCACCGGCAACATCGGCAAGCCCGGCTCGGGCCTGCACCCGCTGCGCGGGCAAAACAACGTCCAGGGCGCCTCGGACGTCGGTCTCATCCCGATGTTCTACCCGGACTACAGCAGCGTCGACGACCCGCAGATCCGTGAGCGCTTCGTGCGCGCCTGGGGCGACGCGGAGCTGGACCCGGCGCGCGGGCTCACCGTGACCGAGATCATCGGCTCGGCGCTTGCGGGCGGCGTCCGCGGCATGTACATGCTCGGCGAGAACCCGTTCCTGTCGGACCCCAACGTGAACAAGGTCAGAAAGGCGCTCTCAAAGCTCGAGTTCCTGGTCGTGCAGGACATCTTCCTGACCGAGACGGCCGAGTTCGCCGACGTGATCCTCCCCGCGTCCTCCTACCTGGAGAAGGAGGGCACCTACACCAACACCGACCGGCGCGTGCAGCTGGGGCGCAAGGTGCTCGACCCGCCCGGACAGGCGCGCGTGGACTGGGAGATCGTGCAGGAGATCGCCCGGCGGGTCGGCCTGCCGTGGAGCTACTCCTCGCCGCGGGAGATCTTCGACGAGATGGTGTCCGTGATGCCCAGCTACGCCAACCTCAGCTACGACAACCTCGGCCTGACGGGGAAGCTCTATCCCAACGATGACCCCGAGCACTCGGACGGCACCGTGGTCATGTTCGGCGACCGCTTCAACACCCCGGACGGGCTCGCGCACCTGGTGCCGGCCGAGTGGCTGCCGGCCAAGGAGCTGCCCGACGACGAGTACCCGTTCGTGCTCAACACCGGACGCCTGCTGGAGCACTGGCACACCGGCACGATGACCCGCCGGTCCTACGCGCTCGATGCGATCGCTCCGCGCGCGCAGGTGTTCGTCAACCCACAGGACGCCGCCGAGCACGGCTGGGAGGACGGCGGGCGGGTGCGAGTGCGCTCCAGGCGCGGCGAGATCGAGCTTGAGCTGCGGGTCTCGCACGCCGAGGCGCGCGGCAACTGCTTCATCCCGTTCCACTTCCGCGAGGCGGCCGCCAACCTGCTGACGATCGACGAGATCGACCCGTTCGGCAAGATCCCGGAGTTCAAGTTCTGCGCCGTGCGGATCGAGCCGGCCCCGGCGGCCCCGCGCGCCGGAGATGGGCACGCGGCAGAGCGCGCCACGGCCGAAGCGCTCAGCGGCGCGGCCGCGGGCGGAGCGCCCACCGGCACCGCGGCTGGCGGAACGCTCAGCGGCGCGGCCGCGGGCGGAGCGCCCCCCGGCTCCGAGGCTGGCGGAGCGCCCACCGGCGCAGCCGGCGGCGGAGCGGGGGCGCGCTGATGGCCGGCACCGGCGCCCGGGCGCCCGGGCGGGAGGCCCGGGCGGGGCGCTTCCCCGGCCCAAGCCTGATCCCGTCGCTCAACGACATCCAGCGCCGCCACGGGTGGCTGCCGCGCGAGGAGCTCGAGCGCCTGGCGCGCGAGACGCACCGCCCGCGCTACGAGATCGAGGGGCTGGTCTCGTTCTACCCGCATTTCCGCACCTCCCCCCCGCCGCGCGTGCAGATCGCGGTCTGCCACGACCTCAGCTGCTGGCTGCACGGCGCCGATGAGCAGATCGCGGCGCTGCGCGAGCGCTACGGCGACGACGTCGAGGTCGAGGTGCGCGAGGTCTCCTGCCTCGGGCGCTGCGACATCGCGCCGGCGGCGGCGGTCGACGAGCGGCCGCTGGCGGCCGCGGAGGTGGCGCAGGCGGTGGAGCGCGAGCGCGCCGAAGGCCACCACGGGCATGAGCGCGCCGACGGCGACCGAGAGCGCGAGCGCTCCGGCGGCAAGCGGGCGCACCCCCGGTTTGAGGGGATCCTTCGCACCCCGCGGCAATGGCCCAACGACCCCTACGTCGGGCTGGGCCCCGAGGACCGCTATGCACAGGCGCGGAGGATGGCGCTCGGGGAGCTGTCCGGCGGCGAGGCGATCGCCGAGCTCAAGGACTCGGGCCTTCGCGGCATGGGCGGCGCCGGCTTTCCGACCGGCTCCAAGTGGGAGATCGTCGCCGCCCAGTCGGCCCAGCCGAAGTACCTGATCTGCAACGCCGACGAGTCCGAACCGGGCACCTTCAAGGACCGGCAGATCCTCGCCGAGCAGCCGCACCTGGTGGTGGAGGGCATGCTGTGCGCGATGCTCACGGCGGGCATCGAGCAGGGATGGGTGTTCATCCGCCACGAGTACGGCCCGGAGGAGGAGGCGGTCCGCGCCGAGCTCGAGCGCGCCCGCAGCGCCGGCCTGCTCGGAGAGGACGTGCTCGGCTCCGGCAGACGGCTTGAGATTGAGGTGTTCACCTCCCCCGGCGGCTACATCCTCGGCGAGGAGTCGGCGCTCATCGAGTGCATGGAGGGGCACCGCGGCGAGCCGCGCAACAAGCCCCCGTTCCCGGGCGTCAACGGCCTGTGGGGCAAGCCGACGCTGATGAACTCGGTCGAGACGCTCGCAGCGGTCCCGATCATCCTGGCGCGTGGCGGCGCCTGGTGGCGCGCTCAGGGTGTCAACGGCGGCGTCGGGCTGAAGTTCTTTGCGATCTCGGGCCACATCGAGCACCCCGATGTCTACTGCGTGCCGATGGGGACCACCGCGCGACAGCTGATCGAGCTCGCCGGCGGCGTCGCCGGCGGCGCGCCGCTGAAGGCCTTCCAGCCAGGCGGGGCGTCGTCGAACTTCCTGGGACCCGACCGGTTGGACGTGCCGCTTGACTTCAGGCCGCTGGCCGAGGCCGGCTCGATGCTCGGCTCCGGCGCGGTGGTCGTGATCGCGGAGGGCACCGACCTGCTCGCCGCCGCCACCAACGTGCTGCGCTTCTTCTCGCTTGAGTCCTGCGGCAAGTGCGTGCCGTGCCGCGTGGGATCGCACAAGGCGCACGAGATGCTCACCGACGCCCTGGCACGGGGCGGCGACACCGGGGCGATCGAGCCGACGCTCGCACGGCTTGAGTCCACGCTCCGGCTGTGCTCGATCTGCGGCCTGGGGCAGGTGGCGCTCGGACCGGTGATGAGCGTCCTGGCACTGGGCCGCAATGGCGACGCCGGGGGCTGATCGGCGTGGCCGCCATGAGCACGTTCCGGGCTGACCCGCAGCCGATCGGCGGGGCCGCCACGGGCACATCCCGGCCTGACCCGGCGCCCGGCTCCCGGCGCCGCGCGTCCACCTGAGGGCGCCTTGGCCGCGGCCGGCCGGGAGTTCTTCACCGTCAGGACGGTGGCGGAGGCGCTGCGGTCGTTTCGCCCCGCGCACCGGACGGGCGTCGAGACGGTGGCGCTGGCTGATGCGCTTCGCCGCGTGCCGGCCGCCGACCTGCGCTGCGCCGAGCCGCTGCCGGCGTTCGACCGCTCCGCCGTCGACGGTTACGCCGTTCAAGCCCGGGACACGCACGGCGCGTCCGACGCGATCCCATCCTTTCTGAGGGTCATCGGCGAGGTGAGGATGGGGTCCCCGGCCCCGGGTCCGCTCGCGCCCGCGACGGCGATCGCGATCCCCACGGGAGGAGCGCTGCCGGAGGGCGCGGACGCGGTGGTGATGGTGGAGCACACTCAGCCGGCCGTGGAGGGCTTCATCGAGGTCGTGCGCGCGGTCGCGCCGGGCGACGGGGTGGTGCGCGCAGGGGAGGATGCCGGCGCCGGCGAGGTCGTGGCGCGCGCGGGAAGACCCCTGCGAGCGCAGGAGATCGCGCTTCTGGCGGCCTGCGGGATAACCGAGGTGAGTGCCCACGCACGCCCGCGGGTGGCGATCATCGCGACCGGCGACGAGATCGTCGCACCGCAGACCGCCACGCTTGGGCCCGGCCAGGTGCGCGACGCGCTGAGCGACTCGGTCGCGGCGCTGGTGCGCGAGGCGGGCGGCATCCCTCAGCCGTGGGGGATCGTGCGCGACGACCCCGGGCTGCTGCGCGAGGCGCTCGCCGCGGTCCTGGACGACCAGCGCGACGGGGCTGGCGCGCTGCCCGGCGACGTGGCCGGCACCCTGCCTGGCGACGGGGCGGGAGCACCGTCCGGAGACGGGGCGGGAGCCCCGCCCGGCGACAGTGCGCTCCCGGCGCCCGGCGCCGGGCAGCGCACGGCGGGCCCGGCGGACGCGGTGGTGGTCTGCGCGGGCTCTTCGGTGGGCGCGCGCGACGGGACCGCCACCGCGATCGCGTCGGTCGCCGAGCTGTGGTGCCACGGCCTTGCGATCAAGCCCGGGAAGCCGACGCTGCTGGCCGACGCGGGCGGCGTGCCGATCATCGGCCTGCCGGGCAACCCGCGCTCCGCGCTTGTCGTCTTCAGGCTGATCGGCATGGACCTGATCAGGCAGGTTGGCGGCGTGACCGAGCCCATCATTCGCCCGTCGGTGGTTCGGCGCCTCAGCCGGGACCTTCCGTCCGCCGCCGGCCGGCTGGACGTCGTGCAGGTCCGCCTGCGCGGAGAGCTCGCCGAGCCGCTGTTCGGCCCGTCGGCGCTGTTGTCGGTGATGACCGCCGCCGACGGCTGGCTGATCGTCGAGGAGGACGCCAACGGCCTGGCGGCCGGCGAACAGGTGGAGGTCTTCCTGGATGGCTGAAAGCGGCCGGGTGAGCGCGGCGCCCGCACCGGCGCCGTTCCTGCGCGACGTGCCGCTGGCAAGCGCGCTCGAGCGCTGGGATGAGGCGTGCGCGGCAGCCGGATGCCCGCAGCGGCTGCCGGCGGTCACGCTTGCGCTGGGCGACGCGCTCGGGCGGGTCACGGCCGAGCCGATCTGGGCCGCGCGCTCCTCGCCGCCGTTCGACGCGGCGGCGATGGACGGGATCGCGGTGCGCTCCGAGCGCACCGTGGGCGCGAGCGAGACCACGCCGCTGTGGCTGGCGCAGGACGAGTTCGTGGTCGTGGACACCGGCGACCCGATCCCGGAGGGCTTCGACGCGGTCGTGATGCGCGAGCACGTACACCTCGAGGGCGGCCGCGCGCAGCTGCGCGCGGCCGTCCCCCCCCATCAGCACGTTCGCTCGATCGGCGAGGACGTGAGCGCCACCGAGCTGCTGATCCCAGCCGGGCACCGGCTGCGCGCCGTGGACGTCGCCGCCGCGGCGGCCGCCGGCGCGGTCAGCGTCAGCGTGCGGCGCGCGCCCGTCGTCGCCGTGCTGCCGACCGGCGATGAGATCCGCCCGCTGGGGTCGAAGCTCGCACCGGGCGAGCTGCCGGACACCAACTCGCTGATGCTCTCCTGCCAGGCGCGCGAGCTGGGCTGCGAGACGCTGCTGCTGGACATCGAGCCGGATGACCCGGAGCGAATCGCGGCCGCGATCCTGGGGGTGCTGCCCCGGTGCGATCTTCTGCTGGTGATCGCCGGATCCAGCGCCGGCCGCGACGATCACACGGCCGCCCTCGTCGACCGCCTCGGCCGGCTGTCCGTCCACGGGGTGGCGGTCCGGCCGGGGCATCCCGTGGTGCTCGGCGCGATCCAGCGCACCCCGGTGATCGGGTGCCCCGGCTACCCGGTGTCGGCAGCGCTGACGTTCGACATCTTCGCCGCGCCGCTGCTCGCGCGCCTGGAGGGCACCGCGCCCGCGCGCCGCCCCGTCGTGCGAGCCCGCCTGGCGCGCAAGCTCGCGTCGTCGATCGGCGTCGACGACTGGGTGCGAGTGCGCCTGGGGCGGGTCGGCGAGCGGCTGGTCGCCTCGCCGCTGCCACGCGGGGCGGGCGTGCTCACGTCGCTGGTCAGGGCGGACGGCCTGCTGGTCGTCGACGCGCGGATCGAGGGCCACCACGCGGGCGAGGAGGTGGACGTCTCGCTGCTGCGCCCGCTCCAGGACGTGGAGCGCACGATCGTCGCGATCGGCTCACACGACCCGATCCTCGACCTTGCGGCATCCGCGCTTCGCCAACGCGACCCCGAGCTGACACTCGCTTCCACCCATGTCGGCTCGCTCGGCGGGCTGATCGCCCTGCGCGACGGCCTCTGCCACCTCGCCGGGTCGCATCTGCTGGACGCGGCCAGCGGCCTGTACACGCTCCCCTGGGTGCAGCGGCTGATGGGCGATCGAGACATGGCGGTGGTGCGACTGGTGCACCGGCAGCAGGGCCTGCTGGTCGCGCCCGGAAACCCGCTCGGACTGCGTGGGATCGCCGACCTGGCGCGCGCGGGGGTGCGCTACGTCAACCGCCAGCCCGGCGCCGGGACGCGCGTGCTGCTCGACTACGAGCTGCAGCGAGCCGGCGTTCACCCGTCGGCGATCTCAGGCTACGCGCGCGAGGAGCCGACGCACCTGGCGGTCGCCGCAGCGATCGCATCCGGCCGGGCCGACTGCGGCCTGGGGGTGATGGCCGCGGCGCGCGCGTTCGACCTTGACTTCATACCGGTGGCAGACGAGCCCTACGACCTGGTGCTCGAGGCGCAGACGCTAAAGACGCCGCTGCTTGCGCCGCTGTGGGAGCTTTTGGGCTCCGAGCAGTTCAGGCGCTCGGTGCTCGCGCTCGGCGGCTACGACGTCTCCGAGATGGGGCGACGCATCCAGTAGCCGGCGCGACGCGTCGGCAGCCGATCCGACGCATCCGGTAGCAGGGGGCGACGCGTCGGCAGCCGTCCGGCATCCGGTAGCAGGGGGCGACGCGCCCGGTGGCCGAGCTGGACGCGACCGGCGAGCCGCGCGTCCGGTGGCCGAAATCCGCCGGCCGTGGATCCGGGGGGCGCCGCGGTAGTAGCATCGCCATGCCTCAGACCACGAGCGGAGGGGAGTAGCGATGATCTCGGTTGCGCTTCGGGCGGCGCGTGCGGTGGCGGTCGCCTGCGTGCTCGCGCTGACGGCCGGCGCAAGCGGTGCGAGCGCAGCGATCTTCTGGGTCAACACCGACGGCAACTCGATCGGCGCCGCCAACCTCGGTCGCACCCACGCGACCGGGGTGATCCAGGACCTGATTCGCATCCCAAGCCTCGACAGCGGGATCGCGGTCGGCCCGCACGGCTACCTGTACTGGTCGGACACCTCCGGCAACCGGATCAGCCGCGCGCGGCTGTACTACGACCGGCGGGGGCATCTGCACGTGCGCCTCACGCGCAACTTCATCACCGGCGCCGACCACCCGGAGGGGGTCGCCGTGTTCGGCGGCTACATCTACTGGGTCAACAACGACACCTCCGGCTCGATCGGACGGGCGCTGCTCAACGGCACGCAGGTCAACCAGAACTTCGTGCCAAACGAGTCAGCCACCGGCGGGCTTGACCTCAACTATCCGACCGGGGTGGCGGTCACCCCCGAGTACATCTACTGGGCTGACAGCAACCAGGGGTCGATCGCCCGCGCCGACACCGCAACCGGCGCCGGCGCGACCCAGTTCATCACCGGGCTCAACGACCCCCGCGGGGTGGCGGTGTCAGGCGGGCAGATCTACTGGGCCGACGACCTGGACCAAGGCACGATCGGACGCGCCAACCTCGACGGGTCCGGCGTCGACCAGAGCTTCATCACCGGCGCGCGCGGCCCCTGCATGGTGACCGTCGCCGGCGACTACATCTACTGGTCCAACAACGGCTACGGCGTCACCGGGAGCTCGATCGGCCGCGCAAGGCTCGACGGCACCGGGGTGACCGAGCGCTACGTGACCGGCGCCTCCTCCCCGTGCGGGGTCGCGGTGGGCGGGCCCGCGCTGAGGAGCGCCCGCCGGCGGCGGTGAGCCCCGCGCTGCGGGTCCCGCCAGCTCCGGCCGGTTGTCGTCGCGCGCGGCGGCCGGGTCCTCCTCTCGCGAGGGGGGCCGAGCCGCCATCTGAGGGACGGACGGCTCGTCATCTGAGGGACGGACGGCTCGTCATCTGAGGGACGGACGGGTCATATGATCGTGTCGTGGCCGAGCCTGGTCCGATGAAGCCAGCGGGCGAGCCCCGCCCCACGCGAGGCTACACCGCCTCCAAGGACCAGCTGCTTGCGCGGCTGAGGCGGATCGAGGGCCAGGTCCGCGGCATCCAGCGGATGGTGAGCGACGATCGCTACTGCATCGAGATCCTCACCCAGATCAGCGCGGCCCAGGCGGCGCTTGACAAGGTCGCCCTCGGGCTGCTGGACGGCCACGCTCACACCTGCGTGGTCGGCGCCGAGCCTGAGCTGCGCGACGCCCGCACCGAGGAGATGATGGCCGCCGTCGGGCGGCTGCTGCGCCGCGGGTGACGCGGCAAGCGCGCGTGAAGGCCCGTGTGATGCCGCTCACGACGGCGCGCGGTCACCGGGCGCCGGGCGGAGGCTCGCCGACGGCCGCGCTCAGGCGCTCGGCGATCCCATCCACGCTGCCGGGGATGCTCAGCCGCTCCGCCTCCTGCGGGTACATCGCCGAGAGCTTGCGCAGCTCCAAGACCAGGAAGCGAAGGCCCGCATCGAGCTCGGGCTCGCCGGCGTCAGACCGGCGGCGCACCCCCATCGCCGAGTTGACGCGCGCCTGGGCCTGCGGCCACGAGTAGGCCGGATCGATCTCGCGCCGCAGGTTGGCCCAGCGGCGCGCCAGACGGTCCAGCGCCTGGCGCTTGGCGGCGACACGTCGGTGCGCCGGCACCGCGCGGGGGCCGGCCGGCGCACCCACGCCGTCGCCGCCGCGCCCGGCTGGCCCGGCCACCCCCGCGCCCGCGCGCCCAGCGGCGGCGGGCCCAGTCGCGGCGCCGGCGGCACGATGGCTCGCGGCGCCGGCGGCACGGTGGCTCGTGGCCCCGGCGGCGGGCTCATCCGAGCGCCCGGCGCCCGCACGCTCGCGACGCACGAACTCAAGCACGGGGCGCAGCGCCCGCTCGGGCTGGCCGAGCTCACGCAGCAGCCGCCGGGCGGCCTCGACCTCCTCACGGCGGTAGTGCACGCCCGCGATGATCATTCCACCCGCCTGGACCTCGGCGTCCAGCGCCTCGAAGTCCGGGCGCCGGCCCGTGCCCAGCGGGGGCTCGGCGTCGAACGTCACCCCCACGTCGTCGCTGACCTGCTGGCGCAGCTCCACCTCGATTCGCTCGGCGAGCCCGCGCAACGTGGGGTCGGCCGGCATGAACACCGTGGCCAGCAGATCGCCGGGGTCCTGCGGGCGCCGGCGCACGATCCGGCCCGCGGCCTGACGGAAGAAGAGGTCCGTGCGCCTGACGGTCGCATAGACGGCCACGACCAGCCGCGGCACGTCCACGCCCTCTGAGACCATGTTCACCGCCACGAGCCAGCGCGGGGAGCCGGCGTCGCCGCGCGCGAAGCGGTCGATCCGCGCGTGCGCGCCCGCCTCATCGGATGTCACGATCACCGGCCGCTCGCCCGCGATCGTCCGCAGCAGCGCGCCCACCGCGCGCGCGTGCGCCCGATCGTCGCAGAGCACCAGGCCCGCCGCATCCGCCACCACGGCGCGCATGCGAGAAAGGAGCGCATCCGCGTCGCGCAGCATCGCCGGCAGAAGCGGGGTCGCGGGGTCGATCGCGGTGCGCAGCCTGCGCGCGTCGTCAACGGGGTCAAGCTCATCGGCGAACGCCGCCACGGTCTGGCGGTCGTCCACGCGCCAGCGCAGGGTCGCGTCCAGCAGGCGGAAGGCGAGCGGGCGGCAGACACCGTCGGCGACCGCCTCGCCGTAGCCGTAGGTGTGATCGGGGCTGCAGCGGCGCTCGGCGTCGTAGCGCACGAACGGGATCGCCCGCGCGTCGGACCGAAACGGCGTGCCCGACAGCGCCAGCCGCCGGTGCGCGCCCTCAAAGGCCGCGCGCAGCGCCGTGCCCCAGGTGGCCTGGTCGCCCGCGTGGTGGACCTCGTCGAGGATCACGAACGTGGGCCGGCGAAGGTGGTGGGCGAACAGGTCCGGCGCTGAGGCGACCTGCTGATAGGTGACCACCACCCCGTCCAGGCGGGGGTGCCAGGCCCCGTCGGCGTTGCGAAAGCGCGGATCAAGGTGCAGGCCGACCGCGTCGGCGGCATCCGCCCACTGCGCGCGCAGCGCCACGGTCGGACAGACCACGATCACCTGCTCGACCGCCGCCGCGCGCGCAACGTGGCAGGCGGCGAGCGTCTTGCCCGCCCCCGGCGTGGCCACGAGCAGGAAGTCGCGACGCGGGCAGCCGGCATGCGCGGCCAGGAACGCCCGCTGCCAGGGGCGCAGGGAGCCGACGGGCGGGAGGCCGGGCGGCGCGGCGTCCGCGGATCGGCGGCGCGCGCCGGCGGCCGCGCGGGGGCCCGTCACCGCTCCCGCGACCCCTTGGCGCGGTTGCAGCGCGCGCACAGCGCCTGGCCGTTTGCCGGGGTAGTCGGTCCACCCCGGGTCCACGGCCGGACGTGGTCGGCGTGCCAGCCGGGGCCCAGCGGCGCGCCGCAGGCGACGCAGCGCCCGCGCGCGGCGAGGAACAGCGCCACCCGCGCCGCGCTCGTGAACCTCCTGGCGCTCACGCGCGCAGTTTCGCAAGCTCAGAGCGCGCGGGCGCGTTGGCCGGGGCGCGCGAGCGTATGCGCCGGGGCGCCCGGGCGCAGGACGAGGATCTCCCCGGGGGCGCTGCGCAGGATCCAGGCCACATCCTCCGCGCCGAAGCCGGGCGAGCCACCGGAGGCGGCGGCTAGCACCAGCCGGTCGAAGCGCTCGGCCGCGACCGCCCGCGCCAGCGCGTGGCGGCAGGTCCGCCCGCGCGCGATCCGCGCCTCCACCGCGACCCCGGCGCGCGCGGCCTCCTGCTCGATCGCCTCCTGCAGCGCCATCGCCTGGTCGGCCTGACGCGGAATCGGGGCGTCCAGGGCCAGGTCCAGTCGCACGCGCGCCAGGTAGACGGCAACCAGCGTCGCCCGCTCAAGGCGGGCCAGCCGCAGCGCCGCCTCAAGCGCCGGCGAGGAGATCGTGGCGGCGAAGAACGGGAACAGGATCCGCCGATCGCCCACGGCGCCCGCACGCCGGTCGCCCACGGCGCCCGCACGCCGCTCGCCCACGGCGCCCGCACGCCGCTCGCCCACGGCGCCCGCACGCCGCTCGCCCACGGCGCCCGCACGCCGCTCGCCAACCCAACACA